>ENA-UONZ01000029-UONZ01000029.1-human-gut-metagenome-genome-assembly--contig:-C93old-NODE-29-length-241803-cov-39.644262_pt1 | contig 241803 bp, 197 predicted proteins | sample MGYA00242468_ERZ724015 | MGnify/ENA metagenome assembly ERZ724015
AATTTAAACAAATTATTAATCAGAATTCTGTTGCATTTGCAAGTTGAATTCAGCGATTCAATTTATTATGATACATGGAACGCAACACAATTTGCAATATCAGCCACAGAAGCAGGACTAAACATGCAACCATATTCGCAAGCAATAGGAAATTTCAATAAGCCTACCAAAGAATTTGAACGACTGATTTTATCAGACAGAATTGTAATTGATGATAATGAAATCACCCGTTATTGCTTCAAAAATGTAACGTTAAAAACAGACCATAACGATAACTGCAAACCTGTAAAAACACAACGACAAAACAAAATAGACGGAGTTATTGCAATGCTGCAAAGTCTTGGCGGCATGTTACAACAACCACAATATTCAAATCAGATTTTCACGGTCTGATTGATATTTATCTATATAATATATTATAAAGTATTAATACTATGAATTTCAACATATTTAAGCGAAACAAACATAAAGAAGAAAGAGCGTTGACATACTATTCAGATGCTTTAAACTTCAACAATTATTCATCATTCAGCGCAAATTATGCAATGAGATTGAGTGCAGTTTATCGTGCCGTTGAATTAATAAGCGACAGCGTGGCAATGCTACCAATCTATGTACAATTCACAGATAATGATGGATATAAAACACGTTATAACGAACATTCAGCAAACAAGCTATTGAACGAGCAGCCGAATGAATTAATGACACGTTATCAATTCATAAAGTTGCTATTGATTGATGTAATGTTAAGGGGAAACGCTTTCGCATACATAAAAAGAGATGATGTAGGAAATTGTATTGAACTTGTTTATTTACGTCCCGATACTGTTACAATTGATTATAATGAATTAACACGTGAATTGAAATATAGATGTAATACAGTCACAGGGATAATTGAGCCTTGCAATATGATTCATCTTGTTAAATATAGCAATGATGGAATCAACGGTATTTCAATTTTACAGAATGCAAAAAATACATTAGCGTTAACGAATGATACTGAAAAACAGGCTTCAAACTTTTTTAGGAGTGGTTGCGCACTGGCTGGCGTTCTTACAGTGCAAGGACAACTGCAAGACAAACAGAAAGAACAGATTAGAAGCAGTTGGAACAGCGCATATAATTCGGACGGAAGCGGTTTAGCAGTGTTACAGGGCAATATGTCGTATCAACCAATTTCAATCAACGCCACAGATGCACAATTGTTGGAAAGTAGATTGTTCAACGTCAGTGACATTGCACGTTTCTTTTCAATCAGCCCTGTTCTTTTAGGTGATTTATCTAAATCATCTTACAGCACATTAGAGCAATCACAGTTGCAATTTTTGTCGCAAACGCTTCAACCATACATCACAATGATTGAACAAGAATTTTCAAGAAAGATTTTTAGACCATCTGAAATTAATTTAAGCGTGAACATTGATGAAAAAGCGTTGATAATGACGGATAAAGCAGCGTTAGCAAGTTACTATGTGCAAATGTTGCAGAATGGTTTAATGACAAGCAACGAAATACGAAAAGAGTTGGGATTAAGTTCAATCGAAGGCGGTGATGTTACAGTAATGCAAGCACAATATTTACAACAACAAAACAATAACATGGTTAATACAGATGTAGAAGATGATACAGAAAATTTATAAGAATACGGATTTGTTATTTACAATTTCAATTGGTGATAATGATAACATCATCAACATTGCTGATATTGGTGAATTAAGCATCACTTTCTACACTGATACTACAAATGTGGAAAACCATATTGTTGTAACTAAAGATGATATTATTAATGATAATCAAATCTTTTTAGATAACACAAAACTTGATTTGTTGAACGAAGGATTGCTAAAATATAATATCAAATTGAGATTCAACAATACAAGTATCAACGAACCTTTTGATATTGCAAAAGATGTTGAGACGGAATATTTCATCAAAAATAATAATTTTAATGATGGTAGTTGCACAGGTGGTACGGTATCAGACACATATTCAAAGTCTGAAATTGATTTGAAGTTATCATTAAAAGCAAATTCAAGTGATGTATATTCAAAAGCAGAAACAAATGAAAGATTAGCAGACAAAGCAAATAAATCTGATTTGCCCGACATTTCAATATTAGCAACAAAAGATGAATTGAAATTGAAAGCTAATACCAATGATGTATATTCAAAAGTTGAAGTTGATGAAAAGATTGCAGATGCAGGAACAGTTGATTTGTCATCATATTATAAAAAGAATGAAATTGATAACAAGCTATCAACTAAAGTTGATGTGGTTGCAGGAAAATCATTATCCAGCAATGATTATACAGATGCAGATAAAACAAAACTTCAATCACTATCAAATTATGATGATACTTCAATCAAACAATCATTATCAACGAAGGCTGATATAAACAATGTATATACAAAGAACGAAGTTGATAAAAAGATAGATGATGCAGTAACAGGTGAGATTGATTTAAGCGATTATTATAAGAAAGTTGAAATAGATAGCAAGCTATCAGAGAAAGCCGACATATCAGCCATTGCGGAGTTAGCGACTAAAACGGAACTGGCGGGCAAAGCTGATGCAGCCGACGTATATAGTAAGACGGAAGTCTATACTAAAGCAGAAGTTGATAAAAAGATTGCAGATGCAGGAACGGGAACAGGCGGAACAGTAACAAGCAGTGAAGTTTATATTTTAAGATGGGATGAGATACAAGCGACAGAAGAACGTGCAGCCCTATATACAAAGTTATATGAAAGTTTTTGGTACAATAATACTGTTAGCGTCTTATTTAATGTGATTAACGGCACAGATGAATATATCATTGATGTTAATAACATATACAAAGATAATTCAGCTACACGCAACGAGATAAAAATGTATGGTTCTTGTATTCTATCATCTTCAATATTTCACGTTGAAATTGTATTAAAAAAGGACGGTTCATTTACGTTTACAAAGAACAACATTGCAATCAATAAGCTAAATACAATGCAATTAGAAGAAAGAATTGAAACATTAGAATCTGAAATAAAAAATCCAACTGAAATGAAAGTTGATTGCTTAAACTATGAATAGAAATGAAATTAGAAAAGAAATTAGATATAAAATTAGATAATGTAATCATTAACAATATCAACGTTAATGATTATGTTACTAAAGACGAATATAATTCAAAAGTTGAAGAATTAAATATCACTAAAGAGGATTTAATTAAAACTGAAACAGAGCTATCTAAATCTCAATTAGAATTAGATTCGACAAAAGAAATTTTAATTGAAAAAGAATCCGAATTAAATTCAACTAAAGATGAATTATCCGAAACTCAATCAGAATTAAGTAATACGAAGATTGAATTAGATAATGCAAAAGAAACATTAACTTCAACTCAATCAGAATTGAATAGCACTAAATCAGAATTAGATGAAGTTACAGAAGATTTAAACGAAGCAAACACAAAGATTGAAGAGTTAAAAGAAAATGTAATTGATTGGTCGGAAATTGGTTATCAGTCTGCATCATCTGTTTTTGTTAGTGCATTTGATTATGCTAAAGAAATATATGATAAATGGGATAATAATACAACATGGATAAATCATACGAGTGATACAAAATTGATTTATTTTCCTTTGGTTGACACTTCAAATGTAACATCATTAGACAATTCATTTGCGAATTGTTTTGCATTGCAAACAATCCCTGTAATTGATACGTCAAAAGTTGAAACAATGGTAGGAACATTTTCAGATTGTCAATCATTACAATCAATCCCTGCAATTGATACTTCAAATGTAACGTCATTAAGTCAAACATTTTATAACTGCAAATCATTAAAAGAATTACCTGCAATCAACACATCAAAAGTTACTCAAATGTATATGACATTTAACTATTGCACTGCATTACAATCAATCCCTGCAATTGATACTTCAAATGTTACTAATATGGCTAACATGTTTACAAATTGTACTGCATTACAAACAATTCCTGCAATTGACACTTCAAATGTCACAACAGTTGATTCAATGTTTAAATTTTGCAACAACTTAGAAAGTTTACCTTTGTTAGATTTTTCAAACGTAGAAATAACAACTGATTTTTTATCTTATTCGTGGGACAGTAATATGATAATAAGTGATATTGCAGGTTTTTATAATTTACATGTTGATTTTGACATTTCAAATTGTAATAATTTAGCAATATATTCAATACTGAATATCTTTGAACAAGCAGCAGACTTATCAACAGAAGGAAAAACAGCAACATTGACATTAGGAGCAACCAATATCGCAAAACTTAGTGAAGAACAAATTGCAATAGCAACTCTAAAAGGCTGGACTATTGCATAATAATTTCAAATAAAAACACAAACAAAAATGATACAATCAAATTACACAGTTCAAATTCTTCAACCCGAAAAAGGGTTCAAACTGACACAAAAGAAAGATGTAGATATTCGTCAAAGAATCTTTAGTGATAAGATATTTTTATCTATTAATGACGATGCGAAAAACTGGAAAGAAATATCGGACGATGAAGCGAATTTGTTGCAACAGAAGCAACGAGAAATAGCGAAACAATAACAATTTACTTTTCAATCCCTGCTGATATTTATATATATATAAAATAGTATCATAGGGATATGAAAAAAGACACAAACAAAGAAATTAGATATATCAATGAAATTCAATCAGCAGATTCAGAAAGTAGAAAAGTTGAAGGTTACGCACTTGTATTCAACAGTGAAAGCGAGGATTTAGGATTTATTGAAACAATTGAAAAAGATGCAATAGATGATGAAGTTATTGCAAAATCAGATGTATTTGCATTGATGAACCACGACAACAATAGAGGAATCCTTGCACGTTCAAGACGTGGTAAAGGTTCTCTATCATTAACCATTGATGAAAAAGGACTAAAATATTCCTTTGACGCACCTAAAACAGCACTGGGAAATGAATTGCTAGAGATGTTAAGACGCAATGATATTACATCTTCATCCTTTGCGTTCACTGTTGCAAGCGATGGCGAAAAGTGGGAAAAGAGGGACGGAAAATATTATCGCACCATAACAAAAATAGATAGGTTATATGATGTCAGCCCTGTTTATTGCCCTGCATATTCTGAAACATCTGTTGCATGCAGAAGTTTCAACGATATACTAAAAATTGAATCTGATAATTTAACGCAATATTGGGATTCATTAGACAAAGAAATTGATTCAATCGAATAATTATATATAGTAATACAAGCAAAATGAACAGTTTAGAAATACAAGACAAAAAAGCGCAATTAAAATTGCGAATGAAAGAAATTGTAGAAAATTGCAAGAAAGAAATTAGAGAAATGAATGAAGAAGAAAAAACGGAATTTGATGCAAACAAAGCAGAAATTGAATCTTTAAATTCTCAACTTGAAGAACTAAAAGCAAAATTGCAAGAATATGAAAAAGATGTTGAAGAATCATCAACACAAACAGAAAATGAAGAAAGAAATAAAACAAACAAGACACATAGTACTATGAAAGAATTTAGATTATTATCAGCAATCAATAAGATTGCAAACAACAGAAACTTGTCAGAAGATGAACAAGCCTATGTAAATGCAGGTGCAAACGAAATGAGAAAAGCAGGACTTTCATTTGCAGGTCAAATTCAAATTCCTGTTGAATCCCGTGCAACAATCGCTGCAACAGTTGACAATGTAGGAAAAGAAAATGTTGCAACAGATGTAACATCAATTTTAGAACCACTTAGAGCTAAAAACGTATTAGTTGCAGCAGGTGCGAAATACATGTCAAATTTGATTGGTGATGTGCAAGTTCCTGTAATGGGTGCAGGCAATGTTACATGGGAAAACGAGACAGCAACAGCAAAAGACGGAGCAGGCACATTTTCAGCAGTGAAATTGCAGCCTAAAAGATTGACAGCTTTCATCGACATTTCAAAACAATTCTTAGTTCAAGACAGCAACGATGCAGAAGCAATCATAAGACAAGATTTAATTAATGCTATCAATTCAAAATTAGAAGCTACAATATTAGGAACAGGAACAGGCAGCACAACAGAACCAGCAGGTTTATTTGCAACTGCACCATCTGCAACAACAACTGACTACAAAAAATTAGCAGCATTAGAAGCAACAATTGAAGATGCAAACGTTATTAATGATTGCAAATACATTATGTCTAACAGTGCAAAAGCCACATTCAGAACAACTCAAAAAGGAACAGGCACAGCAAGTTTCATTCTTGAAGGCAATGAAATTGACGGTCAACAAGTTTTAAATACTAGCAATGTGGAAAAAAATATGTTCGCTTATGGTGATTGGTCTAATCTTGCTATTGGTCAATGGGGAGCGATTGATTTAGTTGTAGACCCTTATACAAAAGCAGCAGACGGACAAATCAGACTTGTTATTAATGCATATTTCGATGCAAAAGTATTGAGAGATGACACAATTGTAACAGGAAAAGTTGCGTAATAATTGAACTAATATAATATCAATATGTATTTAAATTTAGAACTTACAAAGAAACATCTAAATGTTGAACAAGAATATATTGCAGACGATGAATATATCTTGCAATTAATGCAAGTTGCAGAAGATGCGGTTGCGAAGCATATTGATAATAAATTGCAGAATTTAGAAGATGAAGCAGGAAATTTACCTGCTTCTCTTTTACATGCAATAATGTTGTTAGTCGCTAATTTCTATGCAAACCGTGAAAGTGTTGCATTTGCTTCATCAAGCGAAATTCCAACATCATACAACTATCTATTAGACCTATTCAAAGATTATTCATCAAAAAAAATACAATAATGCAAAGCGGATTACTACGAGATATAATTGAATTTGAAAAGCGTGAATTAATAACAAACGAATTTAACGAACAAATGATTGAATATAAACCTTGTTTAACCACAAAGGCACAAGTTATATATTCAAGTGGTGCACGTTCCGTTGAAAATAATGAAATAGTTATCAATTACAATCCTGTTTTCGTTATTCGTTACTACTATGCTATTAATGAAACAATGCGTATTAAATTCAACAATCATTATTATCGCATCGTTTCAATTGAACCACAAAAGCAGTATCAACAAAAACGAATAATAACTGAATTAATCAACGAATAGTAATGGTAAATAGCAATAATGAATTTACAGTTGATGCAAAACAAGTGATTGCAATGTTTGATGAATTTAATGCAAAGTTGAAGAAGAAAACATTTACAACTGCATTAAGAAAAGCAGCGAATATATTGCGAAAGCAGACAATCACAAATTTAAGACAAGTTGTAAAAAGAACGAGAAGCAAAAACAGGTGGAACGGGAAAACGCTTGAAAGTGGTATTAGAATCAAGATTGCAAAATCAGCGCAAGCCGCAAAAGTGCATTTGATGGGTGATTTTCGTTTGAAATTCTTTGAAATGGGAACAGCCGACAGGCAAGTAACTAAAGCGAAAGGAAAGCGATTAAAGAAAACAAGATACACGGGAAAGATTGATGCAAAGAGATTCTTTCAAAAAGCAAAACAAACAACAGAATCACAAGTATTTAATTCAATTGAACAACACTTGATTGAAGTAATAAAAAAGATAAATGAGAAATACAAATGACAGGAATAAGCGTATTAAAAAGCATATATAAACTATTAGTTGCAAATAAAGATTTAGTTGCAATAGTTGATAATAAAATGTTTCCTCTTATTGCAAACGAAAATACAACGTTTCCTTTTATCGTTTATCAACGTGATTCAATTTATGCAGAATATACAAAGGACTGGCGATGCAATGACAACATTAACATTAGTATCAATATTGCAGCAACAACATATAATCAATCTATTGAGATTGCAGAATTAGTTAGAACAGCAATAGAGGGCAAAAGAATAGATGATATATCATCAATTAGATTGATAAGTATGAATGAAGATTATTTAGAAGATACATACATTCAAAATCTTCAATTCAACGTTATTTATCAATTTTGATTGATATTTATATATAGAATAAAACACAAACAAGATACAACAATATGGCAACAAAATATATAAAAGGTGGCGATTTAATGTTATTTGAAAAATCGGGTTCGACTTATACAGCATTTGCATTTGCGAAAAGTCATTCACTACAAATTGATGCTGATTCACTTGAAGTTAGCAGCAAAGACAGCGGAAAGTGGAAGGAGTTTCTAACCACTAAATTATCGTGGACTATCAATGCGGAACACTTATACACAGAAGAAAATTATAATTCATTAGTTGAAAAGATGATTGCACGTGAACCGATTGAAATTTTATTTGCAATCGCTACAAATTCCAATGACGAGGACGGAAAGCCCGCAGAAGGTTGGACGGCTGGAAGTGGTTGGAAAGGTTCGGCAGTAATCACAAGCGTATCGGTAAATGCGAATGACGGTGAAATTGCAAGTTATTCAGTCAGTTTACAAGGTTCTTCACCATTAACGAAACAAGCATAACAAGACAACATAACAGCACATTTCTTTTGATTGGGAAGAGTAAGCACTATTAGATAGTGTTTGCTCTTTTTTTATATCTCAATCAGATATTTATTATAAAAGAAAATTGAATTATGAAATTAAAAATAAAAGAAAAAGAGATTGAATTAAAATACACAATCAGAGCACTTTTTATTTTCGAAAAGATTGCAAATAAGACATTTACAACAACTTCAATAACTGATATGTATTTGTTGTTTTATTCATTAATTATTGCGAATTGTCCCGACATTCAACTAACCTTTGACGAGTTAATAGATATATGTGATAATGATATTACAATCTTCAACAACTTCGCTACATGGTTGACATTTGAATTTGAAAAGCAAGCACAATTCAGTGAAAAGAAAGAATCTAAAAAAAAAGCAACGAAGAAGATTTAACTATTGAAAAGTTGTTCCAACTAATCGTGATTGAATACAAGATTTGTTCAATTGAATATTTCTTTGACAAAATGCAATTTTACGAACTAAATACAATCTTATCTTCATTAAACAAGAGTATCAAAAATGATTGGGAACAAACACGAATGATTGCATATATTATTGCTCAATGCAATTCATCAAAACAATTAAAAGTAACAGATATATTGAAATTTGATTGGGACAATGAACACAAAGAAGATACAACAATAACACAAGAAGATGTTGCAAGATTAAAAGCAAAAGCAACATCAATTGCAAAGACATTAAACACAAAATAAACAATGAGCGATTTAGTTACAAGGCTGATACTTGATAATAAGCAATTTAACGATAACATAGCGAGAAGCAAACGAGAAGTTGAACAATACAACAACATTCAAAGTACAATAACTTCAACGCTTTCAAAATTTGCGGGTGTAGTTGGTGTCGCTATGACTGCGGGACAAGCATTTAATAAGGTGTTGAATAGTAGTCAAACGTTAGGAGATATGACAGCTTCTGCAATGCAAGCTGCAAAAACTGGCGTAGATGAATTTTTTTATAGTCTTGGAAGTGGTGATTTTACATCATTCTTGAATGGTTTAGATGATATTATTGCAAAGTCACAAGACGCATACAACGCATTAGACCAATTAGGAAATACAAGAATCTCATTCGCTTACTTTGAAGGCAAATTTGATGAAGCTATTGCACAAGCACGATTGACAGCAAAAAACAAGCAATTAGATGAAAACGAAAGAAGAAAAGCGTTTTCTATGTGGGATGCAGAATTGAAGAAAAAAGAAGAAGCAGGTGTAACGGTCGCAAATGATGCGTTAAATGCGCTTACTAAATCAATTGTAGTCGGAACAAAATTGCGTGCAAGTGATATTTCGTTGAATGATTTTGAGAAGGTGATGAAAATTGATTTGATGCCATCTACAACGCGTGATGAAGCAAAGAATTTCTACAAACAACAATACAATGATTATTTGAAGTTATCAAAGCGAATTGAAAAAGACAGAGTTATTGATGTAACTAAAGCAGGCAACAATTATTCAAGAATACAAGATGCAAATAATGCTGCAAGAATTGCACAAGAAGGTGCAGCAGCAAAATACAAAGATGCAGTAATGTATAACAAATTGTTGAATAAATTGTCAGATGAAGATTTGAAGAAATTGACAGAATTAGGCAAAGAATATTATGCAACAAGCAGATTAATTGCACAACAACGACAAGAATTCAATGAATCCACGACAGAATTTAGTAATTCAATTGTAACAGCAGAAAAAGCAAAAGAAACAGCAGCTAAAGCAGCAGCACAAAAAGCAGCAAAAGAAGCAGCAAATGCAATCCCAACTGGAAGCATTGCAGAACTTGATAAACTGATTTCAGAAGCTAAAAAGAAATACAGTAATGCAATAACAGATGCAGCAAGAGTTGAAGCATTGAAGTTAATTAAAGAATTAGAACAAAGAAAAGTTGTATTGAATATCACTGCAAAATTCAATTCACGTGATTTAGAAGATTTGAAACTACCTGCATTGAAATCATCTGATTTTGATACTTCAAAATTGAAACTAAAACCAATATTCACAAAGAATGATGTTAATTTAAATCAAGACTATGCAAATTCAATTAGTGATGTTACTTCTGCATTTTCAACAATGGGAAATACTATGTCTACCATTTCATCATTAACACAAGACGGTGCAGACACATGGTTTAATTACTCAATTAGTTTAATGTCGGCTGTTGCAAACGCAATCCCTGCAATTACTGCATTAACAACAGCGAAGAAAGCAGAAGCAAACGCCAATTTGGAAGCAGCCGCAACAGGTGCTGCAAGTTCTGTTGCTTCAATTCCTTTTGTCGGTTGGGCTATGGCTGTTAGTGCGATTGCAGCAATTATTGCAGCAGCAACAAATATTCCAAAATTGGAAAATGGTGGCGTTGTATACGGAAATTCAATCGTTAATGTTGGTGAATATGCAGGTGCATCAAGCAATCCCGAAATTATCGCACCATTAAGCAAATTAAAAGAATATATCAGCCCAAAAGAAAGCAACGCAATTGCAGGCAATGTGACATTCAAAATTAGAGGGCAAGAACTAGTAGGAATATTATCTAACTATAATAAAAAGACAAACAAGATAAAATAATGTGGAGTACAAAATACTATATACCATTCAAATCTGTTAATGAAAATCAATATAGAATTGATATTGAACAAAATTCAATGACGGATGCAAAAGAACTAATAGGAACTTCAACATCATTTATAGTAAATATAGATGATGATGATTTTCTTTATAAATCACATAAATTCAGTACTGCAACAATTTCTGTTGCAGGTAGTGATTATTTGCAATCATTATTTAGTGAATCATATCAAGATTTTAGAGTGAATTTGTATAAGAATGACAAATTAGTGTGGACAGGTTTTATAAGCCCCGAAACTTATTCACAAAACTATTCAGACGATGTTTTTGAATTTTCAATTGATGCAATATCAGCGTTAGCAACATTGCAATATATTGATTATAGTGTTATTAATACAGGAACACAAATCACATCTATTTTTTCAATCATTAAGAAATGTATTATTGAATCAAAAGGAAAGTACAACAATGTATTTATTCCATGCGTTTACGAAAGTGGAAATACAAATTTTCTTGAATCACTGACAATATCAGAACAAAATTTCTTTGATGAACAAAATGAAGCAATGAAATTAGATGAAGTGTTGGATGAAATTTGCAAAGTACTGAATTGGACTGTTTGCGATTTCAATGGTGATGTACAATTCATTGATATTGATTATATGGCAAAAGGATTCACTAAATACTTAAAATTCAATGCTGATTTATCAACTTTTGAAATTGTCGATATTACAAATAATGTAAATGTACAAGACATGGAATATTGGGGAAATGATAACCAATTAGATATTTTGGGCGGCTTTAATAAAGTGAAAGTTAGAACAAACAATTATAATACAACATCACAAGTTCCCGAAGATAATTTTGAAAAATTGGATTGGTTCACAGGCAAAAAAGATACCAATTACAAAAACGAATATGAGACAAAACAATATTTGAAAAGTGAAGCATATAAATTTCAACGTTACAACTTAATTACAGGTAATCCACTTAGCGAAGAAGACAACGATAATTATGATTTGTTTAAAGTTGACCCTACAAAAGTTTTAGGCGGCTTTGCAATCAAACGCTGTCATTGGCAAATGGTTGATAATCAGCCAAATATCACTGAATATAATTGGGAGTACATGTATCAATTTAAAATGGTTTCAAACTATAACCGAGACGGAATAGATTGTACCGATGAACCACTTGATTTTAACAATCAAATTTATATTCCAAAATACGCATCTATATTGCAATTCAATAATAAAAAATCACAGTTATATAAAGGTGGTGCAATCGGAATTTCATTTCAATCGCAATTTATTGTGAATTATGATATGTCGTTAGTCAGATATTATGAATATGGATATTCAGAAAGAAGGGATTTTGAACCGCTTGCAATATTGAGAATTGGAAGTTGGTATTATACGCAAAATGGATGGATGCAGATTGCAAAAGAAAATTTCAATCCCGAACAACATACTTTTAAAGTGGTTACAACTTTAGAAGGCAACAGGTATCGAAAATGGTATGCGGTAAATGACACAAAATCACTTCAACAAAACTATGAAGGATTGAAAGGAATGTGTGTTGAACTTCCAACCGATGTTGAATTGATGGGAGACTTTGAATTTCAATTGTTGGCTGATACGTGGGATTTAGTTGTAAATGCTCCTGGTATTGGTTTTATGATTAAAGATGTTAGGATTGATTATTATAAGAATGAAAATGTTGAAGATAAAGCAAAAGACAATGCAGACAATTTGTATGAAAACATCATCAATTCAAATTATATCAATGCTTTAGATGATATAGATTTAAAGATTTCAACGTACAATAATGATGGTATGGATTATTCAAAACTGATTTACAATGATAAGTATTTGGAAGATAATCTATTTTCAAAACTAACTAATACCAATGTTAGATTAGAAGAACATCTAATTAAACGTATTATTAGCCAATATAAACAACCACGATTTAAAGTAAAACTATCTTTGAAAAACAACGAAAAATTGAATTCATTTGCAATTATCAAAGACAATAATCTACAAAACAAACGCTTTATATTGCAAAGTGGTGAAATAGATTTTGCAAATGAATCTTTTAATATTGTATTAAATCAAATATTTGATTTTGTAGCATAATCCAAAATAACAAGACAAAACAAAGTAAGCAATGACACAAGTAATAATGCAAAAAATACCATCCAAACCACGCTCAAAGTATTTGAATACGGCAAGCGATTTAACTTTTGTAAGTGGCGGACTGATAATCAATAATGGAACAGGCGGAACAACTTCATCAATTGAAATCATAGACAATTTAGATTCAATTGATGCAAATAAAGCATTATCCGCAAATATGGGTAGGCTGTTGAATGAAAGAAAATGGAACGCAACAGGCGGCACGATTGATTTAATGACATTGGAAGGAAAATTAAAAGTAGTTGGTGAAATTGAAGCAGATACAATAATAAGCCCCAATATATCAGCAACACAAGGAAATTTTGAAAGATTGTTTGCTGATTCAATCACATCATCAACACTTACAAGTGATACCATATTAACAGATAGAATCACTTCAAAAGTATTTCAATCGGGAAACAAAGGTTTTTCAATTGATAATGTCGGCAACGCTGAATTTGAGAATTTGAATGTTAGAGGGACATTCAACGTTAATACAATAAATTACAATAAGATAAACGCAAGCAACGGTGAAATTTGGGTCACAGATGCGGCACAAATCATTTCAATTGATGATAATACAAAGCAGATTGAAGTAACTGAAAATGTGTTTCAAACAGGTGATATATTATTGTGCCAAGTTTTTTCGGGTAACAATATAAAACGTTGTCAAATTCAGATAGTAAGTGCAATAACATCTACAACTTCATCTGCATTATATTCATACATCAATATCGAAAATTCAAACCAATTAAAAGTATCTGATACTTTAGTTAGATTGAATAATCAAACAGATGCAGACCGCCAACAATACATCAAATTATCGCCATATTCGGGAAGTAAGATTGATATAATAGATAATGATGATGTTAGTGTTCGGTTAGGTAGTCTAAGCGGTATTACAGACGAAGTTTTCGGCACATTAAGCGGTTACGGCTTATTTGCAAAAGATGCGTATTTGAGAGGTGATTTTGCAACCTCTACATGTAGATTCAATTCGGACGGTTCGGGAAATATTTGCAATAATATGATGAATTGGGATGCAGCAGGAAATTTCAACTTTAATGCTTCAATCAGTGCTGATAAAATAAGCGGAGGGACAATTTCAAGTGATTTGATTGAAGTTAATGAAGTGCTAAATGAACCGCACTGGGCTTTAAAAAAAGATGGTTCGGGCTACCTTTCAAATTCTGCAATCAGTTGGGACACAACAGGAAAATTGCAGATGAATTTAGGTATCAAAAAACAATTTAAGACGATTGATATAAATAACTATGAATCAACATCATTCTTATTAGACCTAAATGACGGATACAATTTTATTTTTACCAAAAGCATAGATAATAATGATAGGACGATTCAATTACCAACCGATAAGTCATTAGACGGAATTGATGTTGAGTTGGTTTTTAGAGGCAACCCAGGTATCATATATGTAACAACAAATAGAAGTTACGGATTCAAATACAATGCTGCATGGGTGAATAAGGTAACATTAGGAACACGAGATATAAGATTAAAATTAGCGGCACGAATTAATGCAAACAAAACATATATTGAATGGTGGATAGAAAATGATTCAGCGTTCGACTTATATAGTAAGATAAGTGCTAAACGATATGATTATTGTGAAAACAAGTATTACAACTAAACTTTTAAATTAGGCAAGTTAAAAATTCAACACATACAAATTAATAGTTTTCTATATATTATACTTGTAATATTCATTTAAAATTATAATATTTACAACTGCAATCAGATAATTAATATATTCAATCTGGATTGCAGTTTATTTTTCAATAAAAAACTAATGTATATGACAGACAAAGAAAAGGATTTAATTAAGAAGTTTGCAATCTATGCTTCACGTGAAGATGCGAATAAAGCAAAAGTTCATTACGTCTCAAAGCCAGCAATAGCCGATTATCATTATATATATAACGAAAATGAATATGTTGATATAGAAAAATATACACTATTAGGTTATTTAATGCACAAACCTAGTCTTATAGCTGCTTTAGATAGGTTATATAATTATTATTGTGGTGAAGCAGAAACAGAAGGTATTGATATACAAATTGCCGCAAGAAAAGCAAGGCAAGAAGTTAGAGCTTTTGAGAAAAAAGGACATTTAATTTTATCACGAATTGCAACTGTTCGCAAATTTGATGTTGTTGATATTAAATTAGTAAATAAGGCAATCGATGATACAAAAATCATTCTTCAAAAGTTGGAAGATGCAAAGAAAAATATAATCAATTCCGATATAGTAAATAAGCAAATAATAGAATTGGAGAATAAGAAAGCAGCGATTGATGCGGAAATTAATAGACTAAAAGAAATTGAGAAGCAACAATAATCATATTTGGGGAACGATGCAAAACCGTTCCCCTTTCTTTTGTGCTCTGTTTCATAGGGGGGGACTTCATTTTTTCTGATTGGTAGCCAATACCCCGCTACCAGTACGATTTTCGTAGACGGAATTTTTTCAAAGTTTCTGTTTTGTGGTTTTCAATGTACCTAAAATATATAAAAGAGTTTATATCCGAAAAAATGGCGACATCAAGTCTACCCGTGAAATAGAACGTATCGGAGCTCATGCGCGCGGCTATATACTCATTTATATTAAAATAACAGTTTGTTACACATATAAAGAAAAGTCACCATAACTTCACAGCTATAATGACTTTAAAAATGTTCTCGATTTTGATTGAAATGTACTTATGCCATATACTGCCGCTGTCTTCACAGATAACAGGCAGTTATTTATACAATACTAATTTTGTTTTAATTTGATGCAAAATGTTGAATAAGAGGTTTGTTTTGTTGCGAAACTATGTACTCTTTATTTTCGGGATGCAAAGATAATACAATTTTAGAAATTATACCCAATGGAGAATCCCACGTACATATCAAATTTTCTATTAAACATTCCATAACCAAATCCGATACTGGGAGAAAAATTGATTCTTTTTGTCTTATATGTAATTTTATTGATGTATTGAATTTGATTTTTATTAAAAATGGATATGCTATCTAATTGAGGTCTGTAACCACTAATAATAGCTCTATAATTACTATCAGCATATACTTTAGTTTCGATTGGTACATTGATAGGAACAGGAATGGAATCCACAGAATATAAGGTATCTCTTACTATTCTGTCTACGTATTGAATAATAGGTTGAGGCTTAATAATGGTGATGGTATCTCGTTTAATGATGGTTATGGTATCTGTTTGTGGTATCGGTTCTTCTTTTGCCTTGAAACAATAGCAGCACTTCAAACAAATAAGAACAATGATGAATATGATTAGTAAGTTAGTTTCAATTTTCATAATTCTTTTCTTGTTATGTTTTTATTTTTAATTTTGTCGTGAATCAAAAATGATACTATAATGAAAACATACCATTTGGAATATTACTACGACTTTAATCCTGAACAAGTTGGAACTTGTTACTTCACTACTGACCGTGTAATTAAAGATGGCATTATTAAATCCGAACAGATACATTCAATACGTATCACGTGGCAATCCGAACTTGGATACGTAATAACTGGTAATTCAACAGAACTGTATTTAAGACATCGTGGTAGTAATCCATATCAAATACATTATAAGATATTGAAACAGGATGATGTTGAGTTTGATAACAACAAGTATCTATCAGAAGATTTGATAGCTTATTTGAGTCTTATAGAAATAGGTCGTGTATTAATAGAACAGAATCCAACCACCAAAGAGGTACAAGAATATAAGGCTCTGATAAATAGCTGTGATATAAATTTAATATGTGATTATTTTGTCTCAAGAATTAAATTGGACTTCTATCAACATATTTTAATTAAAGAGCCACTCGAATACTTATACAATATAGTAGATAATATTTCTAAGACATTGACCTATGAGAACATAAAGAGATTCGATAAATTGGATTTTGATTTAGATTATTATTCGGGGAAAGACGACAATAAAATAGAGGTCTATGAATTAATCATTAAGTCCATCAAAAGGTTAAGTCAAGTAATATCCGAAGTAACTACCATATTCAGATTTCATTATGATTATTCTCCTTATGTCAGTCTCAACTATTATTTGAAACGGGTACAGGAACTTCTATATACAGAAATAGGGTTATTACCAGTAGAAGATGTACAGAAGAAGATAGAACTGGATAATGAATTAGTGAGACAACGTAATATATTAGCAGAGTTGTCAGACTATAATAACATAGACAGATTATCCAATATATTATATAATGTAGATGTACTGTATAATTTCAAAGAATTAAAGAAGTTGGATAGATGTTGTATTGCCCTGTTACTTATTGAGCATTGCCCGTTATTCAAGAACAATGTCACCAAACCATTTAATAAATTCCGAAAACTGATATGTGAGTATTATGGTGTTTCTGATGTGAGCTTTAAAGAGAACGATTGTAAGGACAGAATAGAAGAAGTTTATAACTTGCAAAAAGGGTTTTGGCGGTATGACACAAAGAAAAATCCCCGAAAACAGCATTATTTGAAACGATAATTCTCCCAAAAATCCCCTGAAAAATCCCCTACGTGCTTGCAACTATCTAAAATATAGGTAGTTGCATTTTTTTTGAATTTCTGCTAATTCGCTCGCTAGGCGAAATAGGTATCTTTGCAATATAAAATTTAAACAACCCGATTATTAATCACTAAAATAAAAATATTATTATGAAGTTCTTAAACGAAAAATTGAACAATCCAAAGTATGAAGCAATCCAAAGTGCAAAAACAACTTTAAAGTATTTAAAAGAAGTTCGTAATGCTAAACTTATTCAAGCGATAAAGCAAGGTAAGTCTAATGAGCAGCTAAAGCAGATAGCCATTAATGCAGTCGTGGATGAGATAAAGCTAGCTATCTTAATGAAGGGATATTCAGGAAAAATCGAAAATTTCGATGTTGACCTATTTATTTTTAAGAATTTCAAGAGGTCTTTATTCTCTGTAACTTCTACTGATTTAAAAGTAATACGTGCTGCCGTGAAAGGATTTAATAATGTACAACGAATAAGACTTGATGAATTTAATTTCATTAGTGTTGAGTATGTTCAGGTGCAAGAAGTCGTAGAACCACTAACAAAAGAGGTAGCAGAACCAGTGACGGAAAAACAGAAAGAAGAAGCCATTCCTAGTGCTATTAAAGCTCTGCCTGTACCCATTTCAAATAGAGTAATAAATGATGATATAGAAGAAGTAGAATTTGAAGAAGTTCCGAATACAGAACGTAAACCTTCTGATTATATCAGGCAGCAATCAATATTAATTCCTAATACTTTTAGGTGGGGAAGGCTTTTTTAGGGGGTACTATTTTTTCAGGGGGTATCTTTTTTAATAGGGGGGTATTGTTTTTTGAGGTGATAAATAATTTGATATGTAGTTTTTAATTTTGATTCTTAATATGAGTACTCATAATTTAATTGCTAGTGGTCTGATGAAGATAACTGGTACGCTTTAATCCCCTTCCAATACATAGTTACCACCATTACATCAATACAGATTGATAAGGAATAAACCTCAATAGAGAGATAAATTATAGCTATCTCAATAGTACCATTGAATAGCAACTGCACAACACAGAATACCATAATTCAATCACAATTATTAAATTGAAAGAATTAAAAATAGATATTCAATTGAATTTATATTTGTTATGATTATAGGTTTGTATATCCTGTTTTGGGAACAGCTATACATATATTGATATATCCATACCATAATAATGAAGCCTGAATATCATTCCCATTGCCTTCAATACCATTGGTTGAATAACCATAACCTGATATTCCAAGCCATCATATCAACTACTAATCAATCACCATATCATAAATCACCCCGACATTCAAATCAGATTGATAAATCCTTATTTACTAATGTTATAGATAGCATATCGCTATCCATATCAACCAATTATCCAACCACCAATCACCCCCAATCCAAACCCAATTTAAGTTGAATAAAAATCAAATCGAAAACCAACAAAATTTGAAAAATAAAAAAACGAGAAATAAAATAAAAATGAAATCAAGAAAAATTCAAAATAAAATTTGAAATCAAAATTCCAAGTTAAGTGAAAAATCAAATTTTAAAAATTTTCAAATCGATTAATTTTACCGTTTAATTTGAGTTAAAAACAGTTAATGATAAAATTCCGATGAAAAGGGAGATTTTTGTAAGTAGCAAAAGTAAATTCAATAAAAAATAGATTGATGTATTAAAATTGAAAAGAGAAATTAATAGAAAATCGATTTAACACGTTTAACATCTAACTTTGTCCCCCGACAACAGGCAAAAGGTACTGTTTATTTGATGTAAATAATTTTTTAATTTATATGGTTATGAAAAAGATAGATGAAAAGAAGACCTTAAAGTATGCGGTTGCATTTCACTTTTGCACCACAGGCAAAATTAATTTCTTAATAGGTAAGAAAATGTATCAACACATTAATACGGTGTACGACAAAAGGGAAGATGGCAGAGGATTTAATACTATTGAAGTGGTATATAATTATAGGTTAATGAAATACGAAGCGTTAAACGTGGATAGTGAAATAGGAAACAAAGAAATAATAATTTTATAAACTTATGGAAAAGGAATTTTTAATAATGCAAGTAGACGAGCGTATAAGATTAACAAAAGAGCTTGTTAAAGACTTATATAGAGCTATCGAAGTAGTTAGTACTTTTAATAATAAGGTATATAACAAAAGATTAGTTTCTGCTATTCAGGCAGCAATTAAAAATGATATATACCAAGATTCATACTATAAAAATCGATTGATATTAAGTCAAAAAAGGGGAAATGAACTAATATACAAAGAACGTTCCTACTACCTCAAAAGACGTGATGTATATTTGTTTATCACTCTTACTGATAATAGAATAGATTCAGAAAAAACAGTTCTCAATATCCAGAACTCAATAAACCAAGAATTAAAAAATATTGAGGAACTGAAAGAAAGTATCTTGTTATTTGACAAAGAGAAACAAGAACGGGACTATATCACCAAGTTAGCACAACAGTATGAAAAGAAGTATCCGAAATATATCAAAGGTGCATTCTCATTTACAAATTATAAATATGAAATATAATTATTAATCAATTAAATTTTACAGATATGAAAACTTTAGATTTATTTGCAAGCAATGAGTTACAAGTAGTTGAAAACGAAACAATTACAGTCGAAAACATTCTTTTGTCAGAAGCCGACGAAAACCAGTTATTGAATCCTATTTCGGATAATAATACCTATTTTGAGCCTTTTACAGAGGTTGAAAAAACAAAGGGTATCACCTTGCAACAACTTGCCGAAAGTGCCGACATAGTAGACATAAAAGGCGATTTGAGTAATGAGATAAACGCCTATCAACTAATCAATGAAGTAACAAGTATTTGTAATGAGTTCGGATTAACCTACGAAATAAAAGACTTATTTGTAGCGGATAACAAGAATAAGGCTTTAGGCAATGGTATTTCAATAAATAAGCAACTTTGCGAAGCCTACCAACAGGAACACCAAACAAATAACATTCCTTTCAAGGCTGTTACTTTCAATCGTGTATTTGCTAACATCAATCTAACCGATTTAAGTAATAGTACACACGTGGCTAATATCGTAGTAGCCTCAAATCAAAAAGGGCTGCAAGTCGGAATAGGAGCAAATGCGTATGCGTGCCGTAATCAATGTATTTTAGGTACAAAACATCTTATTACTACCTATGGAAGTGATGACAAAGTAAAGAATATAAGCGACTTTATAGAACGAGTTCGGCAAATGATTAGAGATTACTCTTTTGATAGAGACGTAAATATATTAAACAAGATGAAGCAAATAAGAATCGATTCAAATACTATCTATCAAATGATAGGCGAACTAACAGCGATTAGGGTCGCTTTTGATTCCAAGATAAAGAGTATCAAATCATTGATTAATAGCGATGTGTACCCGTTAAATCAATCACAAATTTGTAAGTTCACCGAATCGTTACTACTGACATTCAAAACAAAAGGTACACTATCCTTGTTTGATGTTTACCAGTCCGCAACGGCTCTTTATAAAGTTGCTTCGATGGACTTGCCGAACGTCTTACCACAAAACAATGCTTTTGCGTCTTATCTAAACGAACGCTATAATTTAGATATGTAACAAGTATTATTTAATCCTACCTGTTTGGGCTGACTATTAATTTAGTCAGCCTTTTTTTTTGTCCCTATCATTGATAACCCAATATATAGGTATTGTTTTTCTCATCGCCTACTACTAATATTTAATGACTGATTTTAAAGCCATATAAGCCACTCTAATACGTTGGTAGTATATCCCTATGTCATTGGATTGATAATCCAATACAGAGCAAATAACCAACTAATAACAACTAATAAAATAATAATATAACATATTGATAATCAGTTAAATATAAACGATTGGTTAAATTTTTTAAATGTTAATTGATAGGCGGGGTAATGTTTTTTAACAAGTAGTACCCCCTGCCAAACCCACCCTTACACCCTCCGCACAACAGAGCCATTTTTTGAGTTTTTTGTCTCGGACAGGCGTACGAGATGGAAAAAAGAACGTGCGCACACATACATATATCAATTTAATGATTAATGACATAATTACAAAAAGAAGAAGATGAAAATAATCCATAAGAATAACGACCTAGTTTTCAACCTTGAATTGTATGATTCTGATAATCAATTAATTAACATTAATGACTTGAAAGACGTTGATATTGAGCTATTTACGTTAATCACAAAGGACGAGAACTATATCAAACTAGATAAACAGGACATAACAGATAACACAATAAAGGTAGATAACTCCCAACTTCAAAAATTGGAAGAAGGAATCTTGTATATCACTGTGCATCTTGTATTTTATGATGGTGAGTTCCCTGATGGCGGATATGACTACACACAGAAATTAGAAACTAACTACTATATTCAATGAAAATAAAACTAAATGATAAAGACATTAAAATAAAGATTCGGTTAGCTAATGTTTCGGTTAATAGTGAATTTGATGTAATGGGGTACAATGGTAGTGAGCAGCCATTATTCGGTTATCTTGAATACTCAAAAGATATATTCAAGAACTGGGATGATAGTCAAACTGGATTGATGAGCCGATTCAGAAACGATAAGAACTTGGTGTTTATGCCGAAGGTTGATACCAGTAAGGCTAATAATATGACTGCTATGTTTTCAAACTGTACTAACCTGATGCAAGTTCCATTGCTGAATACTGCTAATGTAGTGCACTTTGATGATATGTTCTATAATTGTACTAGTCTGACTACCGTTCCTCAATTTAATACAAGTAGCTTATATAGTGCTCAATTGATGTTTGCTGGTTGTTCCAAGTTGGTATCAGTACCATTAATGGACTTCAGTAATGCAAAAGAATTACGATATATGCTATCAGCTTGCTCTGAATTAGTGGAACTTGGTGGATTCTCAAATTTATCCGTAAACTTGGACTTGTCTTCATCACGTAAGCTATCAGTCGATAGTTTGATGAACGTGATTAACCAAGCCAAAGACTTATCAGGAACAGGTAGCGCAACCCTTACGTTGGGAACTACTAACATTGCTAAATTAACCGAAGAACAGATAGCTATCGCCAGTTCCAAAGGCTGGACTTTAGCATAATAATGAATAAAAATAAATACCAATGAAAGAATTAATATTAAATCAGAATAACGGCAAATTTGAATCCATACTGAATTTAAAATCAGAAAAGATTATGATTCAAGTGGAAGAAGCTACTACTATCAATCTCTACGTAAGTGTTGATGGTGAAACTTGGATTGAACACACATCAAATATCACCATAACCGACACTGACATTATTAACATTATAAATGCCAAATTTATGATGTACTTAAAAATCGAATCTACCAATAATGTACCTGTAAAAATTTTAGACTAATGATAAATATAGATTTTCAAGATATAAGTATAATGGGAGTTGCTGATGGTGGTAGTGGTGGAACTGATTTATCCAATTACTACACTAAGTCAGAAGTCGATTCTAAATTAGTCACTAAAGCTGATAAAACCGAAATAACCAACCTCAATAATAAGATAGGTGACATCAATACAGTGTTGGATAAGATAAATGGAGAAGTAATTTGATGAACACAATAACAGATAAATTAAATAAGCTATTAGAAACTAAAGAAGCCATCAAGACAGCAATTAAAGCGAAGAATGTAAGTGTTACAGACAATGAACCTTTCTCTGTTTATCCTTTAAAGATTAATGAGATTTCAACTGGTGGTGGAAGTGGTTTGGATTGGAGTGAAATAGGTTATTCAGAGCAACCCCAATCTTTGACTGATGGTTTTAATTATGCAAAACAGATTTATGATAACTGGAATATGAGCGATACTATCAATTACTTCGGGGATGGAAATTTGGTGTATTTTCCACTCGTAGATACAGTATTTGTAACAAGCCTTGATAATTCATTTGGTTATTGTTCTGCTTTGCAGGAGCTACCACTACTTAATACAAGTAATGTAAATTCAATGACTGGTGCATTTATGGATTGCTCGTCTTTAAAGAGTATTCCTTTGCTTGACACAAGTAATGTGACTAATTTCAATCAGGCGTTCGCTTACTGTAAAAATTTACAGGAGATTCCTGAATTGAATACTTCAAATGCAACACAAACTTATGCGATGTTTAGTGATTGTACAGCTTTAGCAAGAATACCATTACTCGATACATCAAAGGTTGAGAATATGAGTAATATGTTTAGCAACTGTTATGCGCTAGAAACGATTCCTGAACTGAATACTTCAAATGCTGTTTCAGTAGAATCGATGTTTAGTATGTGTTCTAAAATTGATAATCTTCCGCTTTTAGATTTCACTAATGTAGGAAATGCGGCTAATTTCTTGGGATACAGTTGGGATACAAATATGGCAATAACAACTCTAGCAGGCTTCCATAATTTGAGAATTAATTTCGATGTATCGAATTGTGTGAACTTGACAGCTGAATCACTGATGAATATAATTAATGAAGCACTTGATTTAACGGTAGGTGGTTTGATGTGCACATTAACTTTAGGCTCAACCAACGTTGAAAAACTAACAGAAGACCAAATAGCCATCGCTACATCGAAGGGATGGACTATCGCATAATAATGAAATAAAAAACAAATACAAAATGAAACAATCAACATATACAGTACAAGTAGTACAACCGTCTGACGGTCACATATTAACTCAATCAGCAGATATTGATTTAAAAGACAGAATTTTCAGTGAAAAAATATTTTTGGGAATAAATGATAAAATAGAAAATTGGAAAGAGATTTCAATTGAAGAATCAGAAAATTTAAAAACACAACAAAGAGATTTAATTGAAAAAGAATTGAAGAGATAAATTAATTTTTATGTAAAAAATGAAGGGGTTGAAATTGATTTTTCAATCCCTTTTTTATTGGTTTTTCCTCACTTTTTGAATTTAATTGATATTTATATAAAAAAGAGATAACTATGTGTAACACAAACAATATTTTGTTCAGAGTGAATGATAATCTGTATGCTCAAATGAGTAAGATAAAGACTAATTATAAGTTCCGAAGTAATGCAGAACTGGCTAAGACTATTGTCAACGTCTTTTGTAATATCTATGGTCAGAAAAAAAGAAAAGAAGAAACCATTGAAGACATCTTTAAAGAATTAGAAGATGGTGAATCGATGTTCCAATTTGAGAAGCCAAAACGAAGCCCTTCCAAAAGAACGCAAATCACTTTGAATGAATTTAATAACGAGGATTTAATACTACTTGATAATGCTACTAAATAACAAGTTCGTCAATGAGAACTACATCTATCCTGAACAATACGTGCCTTTTTCTGCCAACCTCAAAAATAAAAAATACATAGATAACTGGTTAGCTAGAAACTACAAATCCCTATTCATTAAGTTCAGTAGAAATGACGATAAGATAACCAAGAAGGGCTATTCCAAGAGAGACGTTTTACACGAAACCATCATTAGAATTTATATCAATAAGGTTAAATACAAGAATCAAGAAGATTGTGATAACCAACTAAATAACTTCTTTCATATTAAGGAAAAATGAGCAGAAATAAAGACTACATAAAGCTGATTAATTGTCATAGATGGAGAAAGCTACGTAACGAGCAGTTGAAGAGGAATCCGCTTTGTGCTATTTGTAGTGACATTGCTACCGAAGTTCATCATATAAAACCTATTGAAACCGAAAAGGAATTTGAAAGGATGGAAGTTCTTGCGTATGACACCAACAACCTTCAATCTCTCTGCCATAAGTGTCATTCCGATATACATATATCAATGAAAAAACACAAAAAACAAACAAATAATGAATTGAATAAAAAGAAATTGAATGATTTTTTCAATAAATATTTCAATTAAAAACATAAACTAAAAAAGAAATAAAAATGAATTTACTAAACATCTTAAAAATAGATAAGAATATTCGTAAGTTAATTACGTATTTGACTGAATTACTTACGGAGAAAGGACTATATGATTCTTCCCTTGATATACAGATATTCAATGTGGCTTGCTTATTGTTCCAATATAATAAACTGGTAAATACGTTTGTGAATAGCGAAACAATTGTTGCTAATGCTGTAAGAGGACAGCAAGAACGTTCATACAAGAAAAATCCAATTTTGAATGAACTTGTGAACTGTTCAGAATCGTTGCGCAAAAACTTGAAGGAATTAGGTTTGTCTTTGGATGCGAAAGTAACAGCCGTGCAAGACACAGACCCGCTATCTAACCTAATATCAGCTATGAATAACATTGAAAATAATTAAGTTTAGCAAGTTGCTTTTGTTGATTATTTTCTATATGTTTGATAAAAAGATTATATGAAAGAAATAGAAGAATGGAAACCTGTATTAGGGTTTGAAGGAACTTATGAAGTTAGTAATTATGGTAATATAAGAAGCCTAGATAGAAGGTTCTTAGATAAAAGAAATAGATTTCAATTTAAAAAAGGGAAAGTATTGTCTTGTAAAACAGATAAAGATGGTTATAAAAGTTGTGGGCTTTGGAAAAATGGAAAAAGATATGATAGAAGGATTCATAGATTAGTATGGGAAGCCTTTTATGGAAAAATAGAAAATGATTTAACAATAAATCATAAAGATGAAGTTAGAGATAATAATTATTTGGGCAATTTAGAATTAATGACTATCGCAGAAAATAATAATTACGGACATCATCAAGAGAATAGCAGAAATACAAGGCTAAAATTGTATGCAAAAAGAAAAGCTGAAAAAGAACAAATTATAAAAGAGAAAAAAAGTAGAAAAAAGATATTATATCAATACTCAATTGATGGGGAACTTATAAAGAAATGGGATTCCGTAAAAGAAGCACAAACAGCATATAAGACATCACATATATCTGATTGTTGTCTTGGTAGGCGCAATAAAACTAAAGGGTATATTTGGATGTATAGCCTTATGAATAACATTGATAATGAGTAACCTTAAATGACTAAAAATGAAGTAATTTTAAGAATAAAAGATTATGAAATACCAGTTGAGCAGCTAATTAAAATTGATTCACGATTACATATCTATGTTGATGAGGTTCTGAACAATCCCAATCACCATAACAAATACGAAATACTAGCCGTATTCAGATTCTTGGATTTCTTGAAGCGTGATGATTTAATCTTCAATATCAAAGAGATTAAGAAATTTATTGTGTTTTACGAGCACTTAAAATTCCCAAGCAATAAGGGGATGCAGAGCTTTGAGCTAACGGCAGTTCAGGTATTTCAATTTGCTAATATTTTGGGATTTTACAAGAAAGAAAGTGGTTATAGACTATGCAGGGAAGCACTTTTGTTTGTGCCTAGAAAATTCAGTAAAACAACCAGTGTTGCCAGTCTTGCTATTTATGATACACTATTTGGGGATTCTGATGCACAGGCTTATGTTGCTTCAAATTCATTCGCTCAAAGTAAAATTTGCTTTGATATTATTAGAAATTCATTGAAAGCGTTAGACCCCAAGTTGAGCCATTTCCGATTGAATCGTGAGATTATCTACAATCTTATGCCGAACAGGACTTCATTCGTTAGATGTTTGTCTACGAGTGCTGACCGTCTTGATGGTTTGAATGCTAGTATGGTGATATTGGATGAATATGCTCAAAGTGATACTGCTGATTTAAAGAATGTACTAACGTCTTCAATGGGTGTAAGAAAAAATCCGTTGACAGTTACCATAACAACAGCTAGTTCAAAGTTGGAAACACCATTCACCAGTATGTTGGAGAATTACAAGAAAATTTTAGAGGGTGAAATAGAGAACGATTCAATTTTCGCTTCCATATTCCAACCTGATGAAGAAGATGATTTATCCAGTGTTGATACTTGGTATAAGGTACAACCACACCTCAACATCACTGTTAACGAAGAGTTTTATAAAACAGAGTATCAAAAGGCAACAATGAGTGCTGATGATATGATGGAGTTCAAGACTAAATTATTGAATGTCTTCACCAAAAATGCTACGGAAATTTGGATTAATAAAAATATTATTGAACGAAATACAGAACACTTCAATTTTTCAATGCTTAAATCAAGACCTCAATGTATGGTATCAGTCGATTTAAGTGTCAAGGACGATTTTTCGTGCGTCTGCTATGCCTTGTACGATTCAATCAACAAGAGATTTGTATTCAAGAACTTCTACTACATTCCCAAACAAACGGCAGAGAATCACCCTAACAGGGCAATGTACAAGGAACTGATAGATAAGGGGTATTTAATCATTTGTGGTGAGGAAGTTATTGATTACAAGCAAATTGCAAGTGATATAATTGCTAATTCCAAGTTTGTGAATATCCTACAAATAGGCTATGACGCATACAGGAGTAAGGAGTTCATTAACATCATAAAAACTTCGGGAATTAGGTGTAGTGTTCCATATTCCCAAACATACAGCAATTTCACCAGTCCAGTAGAAAGCTTTGAATTGGCAGTTTACGAAGGCAGACTAAAATTCGATGATAATCCATTAAATAGTTACTGCATTAATAATGTGATGATTGACGAGGATAAAATGCAGAACAAGAAGCCTATCAAACGGAATAGAAACGATAAAATTGATGGTATAATTTGCATTCTTATGTGTCTTGGAATGTTCCAAAATTATAAGAGATAATTTCAATTTAATCAATAAAATCATATTAATTAAAATTAGAATATGGAATTATTATTAAAGAGAAGATATAGAAATGATAAATATACAATTGGGGACTTATACATAGATGGTGTTTGGTTTTCAAATGTACTTGAAGATACTGATAGAGAATTAACCAATGATATGTCGGAAGAACAAATCAAAAAGATTAAGGTGTATGGTCGGACAGCTATCCCAACTGGTAGATATAAGGTTGAAGTCACATACAGTCCCAAGTTCAAACGCTACTTACCATTATTGATTGGTGTTAAGGGCTTTACAGGTATCAGGATTCATTCAGGAAATAGTGCAGAAGATACGCTCGGTTGCTTATTGGTGGGCTTCAACAAAGAAAAAGGAAAGGTTCTGAATAGCCGTGTCACTTCTGACAAACTAACAGCCTTATTACGTAATTGTGAAGAAGAAATTCATATCACAATCGAATAAAAATAAAAACACAAACAAAATAAAATGAAATTCAATATAAGAAATTTATTTAGAAATAAAGAAATAAAAAGGAGTAATGATGTCAATGTCAGATACGTGGGAGCTAAACAGAACAAGTACACAGCGGTGTATGATGAAGAAAAGGCTCTTACCAATAGCGTTATATATCGGGGTGTTTCTATCCTGACGGATTCAGTGGCTTCCATTCCTTTGAGTATTTATAGAAAGGATAAGAAGGGCTTTTGGAAAGCTGATGAAAAGAATACATTATATAATGTACTTACTAGAACTCCGAACAATCGTCAAACCATTTATGAACTATTGGAAGGAATTGTCTTCCAATTGGTGATGTATGGAAATTCCTATATCCTTATTAAACGTAATGCCGCCAGTGATGTTAAGGAACTAGTGTTGTTATATCCTCATTCGGTTTACCACGATGTAATCGCTAATACGTACACCGTAACAGATACCTACAATGGTGTTTCAGGCTTATTTAATAGTAATCAAATTATCCATTTGAGACACAAAAGCCTTGAAAATATTGTCGGAAAAAGCGTTGTGGACTATTGTGCGAAGACGTTGGGACTTGCAAATGCTTGTGATTCAGAATCATTGTCTACTTTGAGTAATGGTAATCGAATGAAAGGTATCATTTCAAGTGAATCCAGCGTAATCGGCTTCGGTGATGCGCAAGATTCGCAACTTGTTGATATTCAAACAAATATTCAGAACGAAATTGATTCAGGAAAAGACGTAATGACCTTGCCTTCGGGCGTTAAATTCCAAAGTATGTCACTAAGCGCAAAGGATAGTTTATTACTTGATAATAAACAATATTCGTTGTCTGATTTGGCTAGATTTATGGGTGTCTCATTATCCAAGTTAGGTATTAGTTTAGGGTCCAATTACCAAGCCGCACAACAAGACCAACTGAACTTTTATATCGATACGCTTAATCCAATCTTGAAGAAAATAGAAAATGCTTTTAATTCAAAATTAATTGCTGATTCTGTTGCCAGTCGTTACAAAATAGAGTTCGATAGAACGTCATTAGCCTACTTCAATGACATAATGAAAAACTACAAAACTCAAATTGAAATGGGTATTCTTTCTGTTAATGATGTGAGACGTACATTCAACAAGGATGAAGTAGAGGGTGGCGATGAAATCTTGGTAAGCACCAATCTTCAATCCATTCAAAATTATAAGGTAACGGTCAATAGTATTGATGATAAACCGATTGATAATCCAATTGAAAATGAATCAACTGAAAATCAAGATATTACATCTTGATTGATACCAAAAATAACAAAACAAACATACAGATAAACAAACTAATTATATGGAAATCAGAAGCGTAGAAACATCTTTTGATTCAAAAGATAATGTAATTGAAGGTTATGCTATTCGTTTTAACACTGTTTCCGAAATTCTCTATGATAAAGAAAAGAGAAGATTCTTCCGTGAGATAATTGATAGAGAAGCCATAACACAGGAATTAATTGATAATAGTGATATTAAGTTCTTATTCAATCACGACAAAGAACGATTATTGGCAAGACGAAACAGGGGAACAGGAAGTCTACACGTTGAAGTTCGTGAAGATGGTGTGTTTTTCAGTTTTGAGATTCCCAATACATCAATTGGTGGTGACTTGAAAGAAATGATAAAAAGAGGTGAAGTAACTACTTGTTCTTTCGCTTTTACGGATGGCGATAATATAGAGTGGGACTTCTCAAACAGAGAGATACCAACAAGAGTTGTAAAATCAATTAGAGGGTTGTTCGATTTAAGTGCTGTTTTCGATGCAGCATACAGTCAAACCGAAATCTCTTGTCGTTCACTGGACGAGATGATGGAAGCACAAACAAAACAAGACGAACTAGATGAATCTTGGAAAGAAGATTTGAATAAATACAGACAAAGACTTAATTAATGGAATTAATAGATAGAATCGCACTTATCAAAGAAGAGTTACGTGAACTTATTGATAATGCCGAAGTAGAAAAGAGAAGTCTAAATGATGATGAAAAATCCTTGTTTGAAACAAAGGAAAATGAGTTAAAAGACTTACAGGTACAATTAAGAAGTACTGAAATAAATGAAACACAAAATAAAACAGACAAAAAAAATATGAAAAAAAATTTCAAAGAAAATATCGCAGTGGCAATGCAAGCCATTGCTAACAATCGTTCATTGGAAGATTTAGAGAATGTTGCAGGAAATGTAATCAGCTTGAGAGCAGCTAATACTGGTGATACTACTTCAACAGAAGTGGATGTAGTTAGAGGTGAGTATGCAACCGAATTGCTTGAACCATTACAAGATGCATTAATCGTAGATAAGTTGGGAATTAAAGTAATCACAACTTCAAAAGCAGTTGTAATGCCTTCCGTTTCTTCTGTTGAAGCAAGTATTGAAGGTGAAACTACTGAACTTGTAGGTCAGAAATTAGAGTTCAGCAAAACAAAGGTTGTTCCTTTCAGAGTTGGTTTATCGCTTCCTTTCTCAAATACAGCCATCAAAGAAGCTGACATCAATTTAGTGAATTATGCTATCAACTTAGCAGGAAAAAGCGAAGCTCAATTAATTAATAAGGTAATGTTCGCTAAAGAAGCTGTTAACTCACAAAAGGGTTGTTTCGTGGATGCGTATGCTGCTGAAACTGGTAATACTGCAATCAGCTACAAAAACATCGTGAAATTAGCATCAAAGGTGAAAAAGAATAACGTAATATTCGATAATACAGCAGCTTATGTTGTTTCTCCTGATGTTGAAGCCGAATTGAAAACGACTCCAATCGATGCAGGTTCAGGTCGTATGGTATTGGAAAATGGCGTTATGAATGGTTTCCCTGTTCTTGTTTCAAATGCAGTATCGGGCTACATTGGTTTTGGTGTATTCTCTAACTTCTTAATTCAAAAAGTTGGAAATCCTGACTTAGTGGTAGATAACTTATCACGCTCAAAAGAAAATATTACAGAGGTTAACTTTAACGATAATATCGCATTGCAAGTTATTAGAAAAGAAGCATTTGCAGTAATGAAAATTGCATAATTATATAAATCCAAATGATTGAGACATTGATTAATTTGATGTCTCTTTCATTTATCAATAAAAATAAAAAACTAGCGATATGAGATACGTTACAGTAGAGGATATTAAAAAACATCTGTATATAGATTTTGAAGCGGACGATTACATTATCGCTGATTATATTGATGCGGCACAATCGATTATTGAAAAGTATTTGAATGTGAAGTTATGTGATTTAGTAGTAGATGAACAATTACCGTACCCGATTCTTCAAGCCATAAAGATAATGTGTGCTAACTTGTATAATAACCGTGAAGGGGTATCTTTCAATGCAGTTCCGTATAAAGTACCTTTTTCATTTGAATACCTGTTACAACCTTATAAATCTTACAAAAGAGAAAGTGAGGTTACTAAATGAGAGCAGCATTATTACGTGAGTTCATCACCATATATCGATATGAGAATATCCAAAGTGAAACAGGGCAGATAACTAAAGAAAAAAAAGAAATAGCTTTACTAAGAGCCTACCGATTAAAATCGACAGGTCAAAATAAAGAAGTGGCAAAAGAATTATTTGATACTCAATCTATTAATTTTCAAATAAGATACTTTCCTGATATTCAAGATAGCGATATACTTGTATATAAAGACACTGAATATAAGATAGTATCTATTGATGAGAATATTTGGGACAGGACGCTAAAAATAACAGTTCAAAAAATTAATAAGTAATGGCTACCAATAAGGATTTAGATATTGAAATAGAACTGATTAATTTAGAGACTGTTAAGGATGCGATTCAAGAACTTGGTGATTCAGTCACACAGCATAAGACAGTGGATGCAGCTCTAAAGATAGGTGCTAGATACCTGATGAACAGGGGTCGATTGAAGTTACGTCAACGAATGAAGAATCGAAAAGGCGTGTCGGGCAACTTGTTGAAGTCATTTAGTTATCGTATCAAGAAACGAAAATTCGGTGCTCTTGTCGGATTCAAGCAAACAGGAAAGCACGCTCACTTGGTATCACAGGGAACACGAAAAAGATACACCCGTAAAAGTCAATATCGAGGATTTGTGGTCGGAAATGCCTTTTGGGAAGACACACGAGAAAAAGAGACTCCTAGAGCTATGGTATTAATTCTCAATCAGATAAAAGCATCAATAATGAACATAAAAAACAGACACAATGGATGATAATATAACTTTTTATCCGAGTAAACTTCAAACGAAATTTAGTGTGTGTACATTAATTCGTGAGAAACTGCTAGAAGACGAAAAGATAAAAGAACTGGTAGGAACACAGATATATCCTATCATTGCACCCGAAGGGACAACAAACAATTACATAGTCTATGTTCGTGATGAATACTCAATAGATAGAACTAAAACAGGGATAGCTTTCCACAATTGTATCGTCTTTATCAGTTGTGTTTCTTCAAGTTATGATGAATCACAGTTAATTGCTGATGCAGTCTTTCAATGCTTAGATGGTAGATACCGAATAAATTCTGAACAACACAATATAAATTCAATCGAGTTAATCGATTCAACAGAAGATTACGATGGAGATTGTTTTATACAAACTCTCTCATTTTCAATTAAATAAAAAAACAAACAAAATAAAAATATGGCAAATACATATACATCAGATAATTTAATCTTGGGGGATGAGTTATTCCTTTATGTTAAATCAGGTTCAGGTGATACTTACAGCCCAATCGCTTACTCTACATCTTGCTCTCTTAATTTAAGTCAAGATGCGATTGATACCAGTAACAAAATGGCGGGAGTTTGGGCAAGTGCTCTTCCAGGTAAGTTGCAATGGACTGTAAGTACCGAATCCTTAATGAGTTACGATGAGACGGGATATGGCTTCTTCGTTGATATGATGACGCAACGTAAACCTTTCTTGATAAAATTTGGACAAACAACTGATATTTCAGCAGGTAACTTTGAGATGGACGAAACGAAAACGTACTACACAGGTCAAGCTTACTGTACATCTTGTAACTTATCAGCCGATAACGGTTCGGTTTGTACAATGAGCATTGAGCTTACAGGTGACGGTGCATTGACAAAAACTAATGGTACAAAGGCATAAAAATTAAAGACAATCAATTTTGAAGGTGGGTAATTCATTTACTCACCTTTTTTTATTATGTAATACATATATATAATAATGTACGTGCGCACGTGCGTACCTTTATATATAGATATATAATTAATCATTAAAAACATATCTATTAAAAATGGATATGAGGAAATTAAATTTCAATTTAAAATTAAATATTAAATCAATTATAAATTATGAGAGACTAACAGGAAAGCCGTTTTCAATGTTTAATGGTAGCGAAGAAGATGTCGTTCCCTTGTTGTACTGTATGTTGGTATCGAATAATGACTTCAAGCGCACATATCAAGAGACGGTAGAATTTCTATTTACAGACGAAAAATTTGTAGAGGAAATAAATCAGAGACTTCAACAGATATTCTTATTTGAAAGTCAGTTCTTCAATAAAGAAGAGGAGAATAAAGAAATACCTTCTCAAAATAACACACCAAATAAAGAGGAATCAAATAAAGTATTCATTTACCAACTTGTTCCGATTTTGGTTATGGACTGCAACTTGGATATAAACTATGTATTGAACGAGATGCATTACAGCGAAATAGATTCTTACATCAAATATCGTGATGATAAAAATAAGAATCGGTTGGAAGAAAAACGGTTATTTACCTATTTAACCATAATGCCGCATATCAATGCCAAGAAGTTGACGGTATCAGAGCTACTACCTTTTAGTTGGGAAAAAGAAGAAAAGGAAAAAGAAGGATTGAAAGTTATTGATACACACAAAGATAAGTTGAAGAACTTTATGAATAGTGGTTCAATTGAATGGACTAAGTCTACTGAATAAAAATAAAAAACACAAACATAAATGAGCAAAAAACTAGATTTCTCCATTGCCGTGAAACTGGCGGCAGAGAATTTTCAGAAAGGAATTAAAAACATACAATCACAACTTGGCAAATTTAAAAAGCTAGCTGTCAATGCTTTTGCAGGTTTTTCTGCCTTATCTTTTGGTCGTGATATGATTCGTGCGGGTAGCGATTTCCAAGATGCTATGGCACGTGTTCAGGCTATATCAAAGGCTTCAACTAATGATTTGAAAGCATTGAGAGAAGAAGCTATGCGATTGGGGAAAGACACCAAATACACGGCTACCGAAGCTGCTACTGCATTGGAACAACTTATCAGAAATGGTTTGAAACCAATGGCAGCAAAAGAAGCATTAGGTAGTGTTTTGCAGCTAGCTCAATCCCAAGCAATTAGTTTGGCGGAAGCAGCCGATATTGCTACCACAAGTATGAACGCTTTTGGTCTAAGTACTAAGGACTTAACACGAATAAATGATGTACTAGCAGCAACAGCAAGTAACACTGCTACCAATGTGCTAGAGTTGTTTGAAGCCTTTAAAATCGCTGCCCCAATAGCGAAGTCAGCAGGTATTTCATTAGAAGAGACTGCAACAGCTTTGGGAAGCCTTGCAAATCAGGGATTTAGAGGTTCGGAAGCAGGAACGGGACTAAAACAGATTTTGCTTGCCATAGCAGACAAGACCCCTGACGCCATCAAAGTAGCACAGAAATACGGAATCCAATTGGATGAGGTTTCATTAAGAAGTGAAGGACTTATCAAAACCCTAGAACGTATGAAGGCGGCTGCTATGGGATTCTCAATTCAGGATTTGAGCCAGTTCGCCAATAAACTGGGTGCGCCGAAAATGGCAGCAGTACTTGGGAGTGATATGAGTGAATTATACCAAGCAGTAGCCAACAGTCAGGGAGAAGCCGCAAGGATGTTCGAGGAAGGACTTGGCGAATTTGAGAAGGCTCAAAAGACCTTGAAAAGTGTTTATGAGAATACTCAAATCAAGATATTTGATAGTTTTAAAAACTTATTTACTGAACCACTCAACATACTAGCAGAGTTCATAAGAAGGATTCAGGACATTCCTACCGTGATGGTGGCTTCAATCGGACTTGCTTTATCTAAAATTGGTAGTATCTTCCAAAAGACACAAACAAAATTGAAGAGCTTTGCCGAACAAGAATATTCTAAAGAATTAAACAAAAGAAGTGACGCTTATCAAAATGCTGCGATAGCTCAAAGTATCACTAATATTAATTCAGGAGTAGATAAGTCAACAGCAAATTATTACAAGTCATTACATCAAGAACTAGGACAAGTAGCCGAGAAATTTGATTTATCCACTAAAAATGGAAAGGTCTATCAGAAGTTGATGAATGACCTAACCTATATCACTAACGCTAGCACTACCAATACTCAAAAATATAAGAGGGCCATCGCCAATGTAGCGGACACATTAGCTACAATGAATCGTCAAACACAAGGCGTAAACGTTAATGTACTACGTACTGCATATACGGACTTCGAGAGAGATAAAAGCAAAATCGTTGCTAGTGCTTCCAACTTCCAATCAACAATGACAAGCGTATTTGGTAAAATCGGAGCTGCTGCAAAAACTGTTGGTAGAAGTATTTATTCATTCTTCGGTGGCTGGATTGGATTGGCTCTTACCCTTGTTTCAGTGGTAGGAACTTCTTTAGTGTCTGCTTGGCGAAAGAGTACTGAAGCTGTCAGAAACGCTAATAAATTAATGAATGAAGCCACTACCAATAATAACAAATTGGAGACTTCTTTTCTTCAACTGGTATCGATATTGAGAGAACACGAAAGTAGTTCCTATGCTTGGCAAGCGGCTATGAGCAAGCTAAAGAGGGAATACCCTGAATTGTTAGAAAAATTGCACTTGGAAAAAATATCAGTTAATCAGAGTGCCGAAGAATATGATAAGTTAGCAAATAGAATCAAAGATGTTATCAAGTGGCAAAAGCAATACAACATCTTCAAGGCTAAGAACGATGCGATTGAAGGATTGAATAAATCATTCTTTGAAAATAATTCTGTTTTCAATGAATTAATGAATAATATTCAAAAGAGATTTGAATCTAATGGATTAATAAAAGAAGTAGCAAAAATAAGAACTGACGATTTAAAGAACAATATAAATAATATTTTATTGTCTGATAAAAATGATTCCATCAAAAAACAAGAATTAATTAAATTAATTCAGGACGCTTTTAAGAATGATAAAAATTCTGCTTCTTTAAATTCAACAGCAGAGAGATTTGCCAACCTTACCATTGCTCACTATAATGCTAAAGCAGGGTTGAAAATCAAGGAGTTAAATAGGAACTTTCCTGAAAATGAGCCAATCAAAGACAAGCTAACTAGCGATATTGATAAGTACTTATCTGATAAAGAAGGTGAACTGAATCTAGGTATTGATACTATCAGGAAGGAAGGCACTGCAAAGGGTTGGAATGATGAACAAATCAAACAGAAAATCAACACTTTAGCAAAAGATTTGATTGATGAAATCTATACTGAATTGAAAGACCAATCTTATACTGATAAGAAGGGTGATAAGCGTTCCTCATTGGAATATGCTCAAACTACATCACCATATCAATTTATTAAAAATCAATCGATTGCTAATATACCAAAGCCCGATAAAAAAGCAGAACAACGTGAAAACTCAATCGCTGATGCAGAAAAGAGATACGCCATCAATTTGGACTATTATTCAAAAGAATTAAGTTTAAATTTAATTGATGAAAAGAAATTCCACGAGAAGAAATTATCTGCTCTTCAATCACTTATTTCTAGTTATGAGTTCAATGGAGACGCTTCAAAATTAGAGACTCAAAAGTATAAAGACCTTATAAAAACAAGAGAGGAATTAATCAAGACCTTAAAAGAAGAGAACGATAATGAAGAACGTAATAAAGAATTGAATAGGTATAATCGTGAAGCAAGTTCCCGTGCTGCTTGGTTGAAGAAGAATTACGAAAACACGATGAATGGTGCTGGTCGTGAAAAAATAAACCGTTGGGATTTCTTGTCTTTTGATGCTAAAGAAGATAAGAGTAGTCAAGTTACGTTGAACTATTTAAAAGCTCAATTAGATAAATTAAAACAGGTACGTTCTAACGTAACCGAAGATGATATTGCTAAGGCGAAGGAGTTAAAAACGGAAGGTTCTAATGAGCTATTAAAACAAGTAGAACAATTGGATTTAGCCATAGAAAGATTAGGTGAACACGTCACAAATCTTGAAGACAAGTTCCAATTAAAACAAGCTCAACAACGTATAAAAGATTTGAAAAAGCAGATGGATAGAGGTATCTATGAGGGACTTAGAACAACGTTAGCCGAAACTCCCAAAACCATTAAATCACTGATAGATTCTTTTGAAGGTTGGGATGAGATGTCAGGTTTTGAGAAATTCCAAACCTTCGTGGATTCACTATTTGGTAGTGTTGATGCAATCCTAGAAATGTATAGTGCTTGGAAACAATTAACCGACATTATTAATAACTATAAGACTGCCACACAGACACTTGCTGCCATCGAAAATGGTACAACAGCTCAAAGAATCGCCAATACACAGGCAGAAGCAAATGCAGTTGTTATGGCAGAAACAACAAAAACAACCGCTAAGGCTCAAAGCACATCACAAAGTATTGCTCTTGATACTGCGGCTGCTACAACCAATAAGGCGACAGCCACATCAAATATTGCCGCTAATACGTCAGAAGCCGCTAGTTCGGCTGCTAAAGGTGCTGCAAAATTGCCGTTCCCAATGAATCTTATTGCCATTGGTTCTGCCATTGCAGGTGTATTAGCCTTGTTTGCGATGATTCCGAAATTCGCTAATGGTGGTATCATAGGGGGAAGTAAATTCAGTGGTGATAACAACTTAGCTAGGGTCAATAGTGGTGAAGCCATCTTAAACGGTTCACAACAGGCACGCTTGTTTAAAGTATTGAACAGCAATACACCTGTAAATTCATTAGGCGGACAAGTTGAATTTAAAATCAGTGATAAAGCACTCGTAGGAATATTAAAACAACATAATAACAGAATTAATCGATTAATTTAATGTACAAATTATTATATACTTCAATGTTTAAGGACATTGATGAAAATACCATCGAAATAGAAATATACAAGAATTTTGAGGATGCGGCAACAACAGTCGCACCCTCTGAATTACAATGTAGTGCTGATGCAGTTTCAATCAATTATGAGAGTGATGATGATGTCTTTAAACCAATCAAATGCTCTGATTGTCAAATTAATATCGTAACAAATACAATACTGACTGATTTATATACTGCATTAAAGAATGAAATTTATTGCTTATTGAAGAAGAATGGCAAGGTGGTTTGGTGTGGTTTCTCTGTTCCTTGTCTTTATCAAAGCGATTATGACAATGAATATAATCAGTTATCATTGCAATTTAATGACATTCTTTCTTCTTTAGAGAACTACAAATATACTTATGTAAATGATAGTCAATCAATAGTAAGTTTCTATTCTATTTTGAAACACATAATAAATAAGATTGATTCTCAAAATCTAATTAAAAATATTTATGTACATAATTCAAAACGTATTAATGGTACTGTTGAGTTATTGAATAATCTGTTTATTCTTGATAGAAATTTCTATGATGAATCAGAAGAAGCTGAAAACTGCAAGGACATTATAGAGTATATTTCTAGGTACTTGGGAACGACTTGTTATTATTTTGAGGATTCGATTTATTTCGTGGATTTTAATTCGATTAAATCGATTAAAGAATATACAAAATACAATCTATCTGATGATACCAATGAAGTAGTAACCATCAATGGTGATGTAATTGATGTAAATAATAATGTCTATTACGCTAACGCAACAATTTCCATAAACGAACAATATAATAAGGTGGTAGTGGTAGCTAACACAAACAGTAACAATACGATTATTCCTGATTGGGATGATGCGGATGATTTGATTAATCAAAATGCTGACCCCAATAAATTTTGGGAAACTCACCGTAATATCGATAATAAAGATTACACGATGCTTAATGCCTTCTTCAAGAGTAAATCTAATTGGAATTGGCAGCAACCTAATATAATGGGCGTTACATTAGAAGAAATTACAGTTCAAAATGCAGATTCAAATGGTAGCTATTGGCAGAAGGCAGCTAGCTATGAGACTGAAAATGAGCCATCTAGTCTTAATTGGAAAACCTATTTTACGATGGCTGATTATGGTCTGATGGGATGGAAAACAACCACTGGTGTGCAATTATCATTGAAAAATCGTCCACCACTAGCAGTAAAAGGCGGGACATTTATCATTGATATAAAGTACAAATTATCAGGTGATTGGAATGCTTCATCTCATATTAAAACTAGTGATGAAACATATTACAATGGCAAGTACACCGCAGGCTTTAATGATACTATGTTCCAATGTCGTTTGGCAATATCTAATAAGATGTACTACGATGGCGAGAGATGGGTTAATTATCAGGAATATATTGATAAAACGAATAGAGGTTACTATCAAGTGTGTTCAGGGCCCAACACTTGGCAAGGTGCACGGTGGTACAGGTATCTCGATGAATACGGCTATTGGAGATTTTGTAACGAAGCCGAATATAACGCAAGTACACGGGAGAAGTACACAGGTGGCTATGATGATGTAAATGCAGTATATATGTTCACGAGAAATGGTGAGAGAATTTTTGTCGAGAAATGGTACTTTGATGAGTGTAAGTTACAAGATTGTTTCTATCTAGTACATAAGAATAAGGTTGATGACAAAGTATTTGACACAGAATATTCATTAACCAATACTGTTAGTTGGAGAATGAACCTTGCTGACAGCGAAGATGGTGTGGCGATTAAATTGCCTGAAAATCAGATTACTTTAGGTGAATTGCGATTTGAGTTATATCCTGCAAATCAACTTGGAACTGTCCCAATGCATCGAACAGATAAAGAAGCAAAGAGATGTAATGCCTTCCATTTATCAGATGTTAAACTGAAGTACACTACTTCAAGCTATGTCAAAGGGGTATTTGATGACGAGGTATATGATGACGACATAAAATTTGAGAACGTAATTAACGAAGAAATAGTCAAAGAACTTGATGATATTGAATTTCGTGTGAATAGCTTCAATGAACATTCAGGCAGTTATTCCTATGTATTATTCAAGCAGGGAGACAGCTATAAATTCGTAGAAAATATCTTTGATATATCAAGCAAAGAAACTAAGAAAGCAGAGGAGCATTGCATTGAAAAATACACGAATTATTATTCACGACCTAGATTTATTTATTCAAATTCAATAAAGGATAAAAATGTGAATCTCAATTCAATTCTTAATGAAAAAACTACCAAAAAAGATTACATAATAAATTCAATAACATACGATTTAATTAATAATAAGGTTGACGTAGAACTAAATGAAATTAATTAGAAAATGGAAATAAAAATAAATTATATACCTCACAATTTTAGAAACAAGTATCTGAAGAATGTAGGTGGTTATGCTTCGTCTTCTTCGTCTAATGTAAGTGGTGGGAATGGTCTGCCTTATGTTTTGGATGAAAATGGAAATTATGTTGTTGAAAAACAGGTACTTTTCAAGAAATCAATAATAAGTAAAGAAGAGGTGGTAGCGTATGGAGAAAGTGATATTGATTATGTTGGTACTTATGCACCACTTAATCACCCGCACGATATTAATGATATTACAGGGCTTCAAGAAATCCTAGATAATATTGGTAGTGGTGGAACTGGTAGCTCAATCGAAGTAATAGATAATTTGGAATCTACAAGTAATACGGCTGCATTATCAGCGAATCAGGGTAGAGTTCTCAATGAACTTATAGCAACTAAAAGTAGTGTTTCGTCTTGGGCTGACATAAAAGATAAGCCTTCAACATTCAATCCTTCGACACATAACCATACTATAACGGAAATAACGGGTTTACAGGTTCAATTAGATAGTAAGGCTTCCAGTTCTCATTCACATTCCATATCGGGTATCACGGGGCTATCAACAGAATTGAGTAATAAGGCTAATGTGAATCATTCTCATTCTATATCTGCTATTACGGGATTACAAGGACAATTAGATTCAAAGGCTTCCAGTTCTCACACTCATACAATAGCGAATATCACGGGATTGCAGGGACAGTTGGATAGTAAAGCAAGTTCAGCTCATACACATACAATAGCGAATATAACTAATTTACAAACACAATTAGACAGCAAAGTTAATACATCTAGTATATCTACTTTGAGTGTAAAGAATAGCGATACAGTTGATAATCTGCACGCTAGCTCATTTATGAGGTCTGACGCTAATACTTCTTGTTCGGGTAACGTGTCAATTGGTGGTGATTTAGTTGTAACTGGTGAAATCACAGCTTATTCAGACAGAAGACTAAAAACTGATATTCAGTCATTGAATAATCGAGGGCTACTTAATCCTGTTGTTTACACTAAAGATAATAAAAGACAAATTGGATTCATAGCCCAAGAGGTACAAGAACATTATCCTGAACTGGTAACAGAATCTAATGGCTATCTATCATTGAACTATCAACAACTAACAGCCGTACTATCAACCCAAATAAATAATTTATATTCAATTATAAATGAATTAAAATTAGAAATAAGTAGATTAAAAAATAAATAAAAATGAGTTTACCATATACAGGACTAACTATACAAATGGTAGCAAAAGAATTAGGTGAAAAGTCTCTGAAACTAAGTGATTTATGTACTAGTAAGAATATAAATCTATTCGCTTGGAGAAAACCTTTCGCTTACGCTAGTAATAAGGTCGAACTTGATGATTATCAGGCGTGGAGAGGACGAGCTTATGGCTTCCAAATGGTTCCTCAAATAGAGCGACCAGTTTCAGGTCAAGAACTAGCAGAAATGTACTATAATCCGCCTAGTGGTGGTACTGAACAACCTTTCCGACTTGGAGATTTTAGAGGTTACAGCCATACAGCCAAAAGCCCAATTACATTGTCTATAACGACCGAATATGATGATATAAAACCGACAGTTTGTAAATTGAAATTCAGTCAATTAGACGGACAACTAACATTAAGTGAGATATTCAATACACAAAATATTTACCTTGCGTTTATTTATGTCAATGCAAACCGAATAAGGGTAATAACAACAGATAAACCTATTAAGGATTTGGATAGAGCAGAACAGTCTTTAGAATTACCATCTTCAAGTGGTGATACTGGAATTGAGACTGATTTATACGTTTGTATGACATTAAAACAATTTGTTGATTATCAAGATTTGAATGAATGGTCTAGTTTGGGCGGTTGTTTCCCTTTGAATTTCCCTAACTATCATAATTATCATTCGTCATTCGTTGTGCAAGCTCCTCAATTTGAAGCTATTAAGTTTACAAGTGCGACAATGAGATACGTATTCCATAATCAAGGTGGTGCGACTTGGATAAACAATCCAGTTGTGACATACGCTAAAGAAAATATTAATCAGGCTTCTGTAACGTTCAATGCGGCAGATTATTACTTGGAATATGAGTTACCAGGGCACAGGTTTATAGCATTTGATAATACAAGTGATAATCAATTGATAGTTAATGACCTAGAAGGTTCGTACACGACAAAAAGCTATGAAGAAACAATCGAATTTGATAAGAAAATATACATCAAATTTGACGAGTATGCGTATGATAAAAATACCAATTTATTAAAAGATAATGTGAGATGTCGAATATATAGGAAAAGGGATGATAAGCTGATGGCGTATCACGAAATAGATTTTAATAACCTTGAAAAATCACGATTATCATAATGAAACTAACTATAAAAGAAATTGTAACATTATCGTCTGCTGTTTTTGCCATCTTGGTAGGATTTGGGCTTACGGTTGCAGGCTTCATAGTTCCACCACTTGGAATTATATCTGATTCTGTTTTGTGGGTTCTTGGACAAGCTCTAGTGTATGCTGGTAGTATTTTTGGAATCAGCACACATTATAGTAGCGAGGTGAAGAAATTCAAAGATGAAATAAAAAGAGAAATAAATAACAAATAAATTAGAAAGAAGCGTGCTATTTTTAATGGTACGCTTTTTTGTTTATAGAATAATTTTAATTAGATTTGTAATTGAATTAAATTAATATATAAACTAAATAATATTGATTATGACAACAGCAGGAAGAAAGGCATTATCCGAGCAGGACAAATCAAGTGAGATTCAGAAATACGAAGAACAATATTTGGCTTCAATCAGCGATACAAAAAAGAATAACTGGTCTAATTTGACAGTTGGAGCAAAGTACAAAAGAATCGTATTTTATAAGCGTAAGTTGAAGCAAGAACGTGTCTTAACTCCCGTATTTGGGGATATTAGAGCAGGTTTAAAGAATTATGTCGAAACACTTACTCTTAATTCATATAAGTCAGAATTACTTGATATTATCAGCATAATCGATAAGAAGATTGAAAATAATAGAGAGACTGACGAAAAACTAGCAGAAATAAATAGAAAGAAAAAAGAACTAGAAGAACAAGAAAAAGAATTGAAATCAAAACAGAAATAAATTTATTTTGTATTTGTTTTTTTAGGGATTCATTGTTTGAATCCCTTTTTTATTAATATGGTACTGTTAATTCGTGTATCATCTGATGGTAGTCGAGTACCACGAAATGATACACCTATATCAAAAATTGATAGAACTGTATCAAAAATTGATACACCTATGGAAAAAATTACCATACCTATGGAAAAAATTACTACACCTATGGAAGAATTTACCATAGCCCTTAACCTATAAATAATTTTAGGGTATCTCGACCAAGATACCCTTTTTTGTTACCCAATCTCTTTACCCCATATCAACTTGTATGTACCTGATTACAAGATTATAATACATTGATTGTTTTTACAAAAATAATTCATATCTCAAAGTAGAACAAGTCCCTCTAATAATTTTTAGGTGATTTTTTTGGATTTTAAATAAAAAAAATGTACATTTGAGAAAACTTTTAGAAAGTATCTGATATTTATATATAAAGAGAACAAACTACCACAAGTTTGAATCATACCAGTAACAATTTCGGTGATGTACGGCTGGTAAAGACATTGGGTAATGAGATTCTAAATAAGAATTGAGTTGATAAGTTGTAAGGCGAACCCCAATATTCTCGCAAAATTGTTTAATGAATAAAAGTCAGTTATTCAGTTGTGGTTTGAGGAAACTGAATATTTGTTGAAGCCTAAGCAATTTCAACATCTGGTAATAGAAGACTCACTGACAAGAATAGTTAAACTAAGCCATCGAATAGGAATTGAATAATTTCTATTTTTTTTAAAACTTATTTCCCACAGAAGGGATAACTGCGACTTGACCGTAGGAAACAAGATTTGAAATTTCATTTAAAAGGTAAAAATAAAGAAATTAAAATAAAAATTATATTTAAAACAATATTTGAAATTCCATTTGAAGCAATATTTCAAAACTTCATTTCATTACGTTTTTCAATATTTCTTTTAAACGAAATTACAAAATAACTAAAAACTTCATATTTAAACAGATATGGAGTTATATAAAGCTAGAAATTATATCCAATTGGAAACAATTTGATAAGGGATTTGGCTGACGCTATTGTTTTAAATGGTACTGCAATCGGACTGGCTAACGCTGTACTTTCTTTTTAATTTTATTTCAATTGAGACAATTAATAAAATGAGAGAAAGCTACGCTAATGCTTCAAGCAGACTGGCTAACGCTATACTTTCTTTTTGATTTTAATACCAATTGAAGTAATTATTGAAATGGTACTGCTGACGCTATTATTCCAAATGGACTGGCTAACGCTATTTCTTTTTTCAATTCATTTTTTCTTTGAAATTATGAATTTCTCAATTGAGACTAATTGATATAATGGAACAAGCTACGCTAATAATGACTATAATTCAACTACGTTATTATTCCAAGCGGACTGGCTGACGCTATTTCTTTTTTTAATTTTTATTTCAATTGAGATAATTAATAAAAATGAGAGAAGGCTACGCTAATGGTATGCTAACGCTGTTGCTTCAACTGGTACTGCTAACGCTATTTTCAATTTGGTTAAAAATATCATCTTCCAACTGAAAGTTATTGATGGTATGAAAAAGCTACGCTGATGGTTAAATGTAATGGCTAACGCTACCATTCCAATCGGACTGACTAACGTTCTTTTCTTCTTTCAATTAGAATTTAATTGATAAGGGAAGCTAACGCTATTATTCCAAATGAAGTGGCTAACGCTATTTCTATTTTTTAATTTGATTCTTTTTCAATTTATGATTTAAATCTCAATTGAATAAAATTGATAATAGAGACAAGCTAACGCTAATACTCTGAATATAGTCCAACGTTTATACCGCCTGTGCGGTCATTTTCCCCAGCCCCACAGGGCTTTTCAATGGCTAACGCTGTTTTTGCCAGCCGTTTTTGGATACTTTCAATGGCTAACGCAGGTGTAGCCCAGCCCACAGAGGGCTTTTAATAAGAACCGACATTAAAACAAGCTGTTCGGTTCACTTCAAAAATACATAGTTATGCTAGATTATGACAAACTAAAACAGGCGTCAGAAGCTAATGAAGAATGGAGATACCTAATTGATGAGACCAAGCAAGTAAACAAGAACTTCGCTGTTTCCAACTTTGGAAGAATATACTCAACAAAGACTAACAAGATAGTAAAACAATATCCCAATAAGAAAACTGGTTATTATTACTTTTATTTGACTGATTTCGGAAGCAAGCATTTTGAGATTATGCACACACATAGAGCTGTTGCATTATCATTCTTAGGTTATCCAACTGATTTAAAAGATGATTTCTTAGAGGTAGACCATATTAACGAGGTGAAAGCCGACAACAGGCTAGCCAATCTCCAATGGATTTCACACGAAGAAAATATGACTAGAGCAACTGCAATACAAAGAAGAGCGGAGAGTTTGAAAAAGACAAATGAAATAAAACGAAAAGATTCTATGATTACTCAATTGGTACAAGAGAATCAGGATTTAAAGAAGGCTAAGGCTAACGAGGAACAAGAAAAAGAACTTAGACGAATAAAAAATGAAAGAAATAATCTTCAATTGGAATATGAAAACCTCACGAAAGAGAATAATGAACTGAAAGCAAAGCTAAAGAAATTTGAATTTAACTATGAGCTAGCCGAAGCTATTTTTGCTAATGTGAAGAAAGATGCAAAACAGTTACAGGAAAGTACTGATGATTTGGATGAAATATTTGATATGATATTCCAAGATGAACAAATTTAATAAGGGGTGTTTAACCACCCCAATTTTCAAATACCAAACAAAATGATTAATTATGACAAACTAGAGAAAATAAGCGAACCTTGTGAAAACTGGAAGTATTTAATAGACGAGGATAGAAAGAAGAATGAGAACTTTGTGGTATCCAACTTCGGAAGGGTTTATTCAGTAAAGTATAACAGACTAGTGAAGCTATATCATAATAAGCACACTGGTTACGACTACTTCTTCATCAATGAATACAGAGATAAAAATTATGATACGATGAATGTCCATAGGGCAGTAGCCTTAACGTGGTTGGAATATCCCAACAGTCTAAAAGACGATTACGCAGTGGTAGACCACAAAAATGAAGTCAAAACTGATAACAGAGTAACTAATCTTCAGTGGATTAGTCAACAGGAAAACACAACTAGAGCGACATCACAAGAAAGGAGAATTGAAAGCCTTAAAAAGACTGTCGAATTAAGACATAAAGAAGCTCAAATTCAAGAACTTATTCAGGAAAATAAAATCCTGAAAGAAAGGTTGTTAAAATACGAAGATAAGGCTGAAACAGCATTAGCCCTCAATAAAATAAGTATAAAGAAGAAAAAGTTAGACTACAAGCAATTTATTTAATGTTGTTGCATAACAGATTATTTATTACTTTTGCTGATGAATTAAGGATGAAAATAGCTTTTAAGTATTTGAAGTCTATTTTGAAGGGTACATTAATTTGTGCCCTTTTTTATTTGACATATAAATCGTAATTTAGAAAAAGAAAAAAGACAGCAAATGAATTTTCAAATGCTGCCTTCTTAATAAAGAAACTAAACTTTCTGATAAAGATATTTATATTATTCTCTTCCCCATTCTGGAACTGATTTAAAACCACCATTATAAGAAATAGACATTTCTTTATCTTGCGCACTATCGTCACCAATGTACACCTTCTCAATATTTATTTTGTAACCTCCATTTTCCTTAGTTATTACAAGAGCACTATTGGAAGAGTTCTTGTTTTCATTCTGTTCATATTGATGTTCCATATCACCAAGAACTGTATACACGTGGTATTTATTAGCAGGGAAAGTTCCTGTTGGAATTTCATTAACAGAACCTTCTGCATTGAAATCTATAAGAATTATAGAAAAGTTAGAAGGCATTTGTGATTCGTTTTTGATGCCGTACATATCAAAAGTCATAAGCTCTAAACTGTACTTGTTTTCGCTATTTCCAGGGGTACAGTACCAATAAGCGTGATTCAGAGTTGTTTTATTTCCATCAATTGTTAATGTTGCATTTCCAGTAGTAGGTTCGTCATCATCATCGCCACAAGCAGCAAAATTAACACTCATTACTATCGCTACGATAGCCAATCCAATTAATCTTAATGTTTTCATTTTGATAAAAAATAAATGTGTAAAAACTTAATTTATATGTATTTTGTTGCAAAATTACTTAATAAATCAGATTGCAAAAAAGTGAAATTATGCATTTTGTGACTAAATAGACCAAATGCGTGTTTATCAATGTGAAAAATGTGTTTAAGTTGAAAAAATATTTTTTTAATAATGACTTTTTCAATTCCAACAGATATTTATAATAAAAAAGATATATCAAAAGTTGGTTTTTAATTTAAAAATCTATACATTTGAGTTGTAAGTTAATAATCAATGCGGGTTGGAGAAAAAGTTATCTCGTCAGTCTCATAAGCTGAAGATAGGTGGAGCGTTACCACCATCCGCAACAATAAATATCAGTCTTATTGGGTAAATTTTTGAGCAATAATAGGATGGATATTTTTCTTGTTAAAAATTTGTTCTTATTGTTATTAATTTATGATTAGAGTGTCGTTGTGATAACGGCACTTTTTTTGAAATATTTCTTTGATTTTTTATCACTTTTTTAATTCAACAGATATTTATAGATAAAGAAGAAAGAAAATGAAATACACTACTTTTATTTTGATTTTTATTTGTATTGTATTATTGATTAAATCATATAAAACAAACAAATTAATTCAAATTATAACTGAAAATAAAATTGAAAATACAATAAGAAAATGACAAACGAACAAAGAATTAAAGAACAGGAACTAAAAGATAGAGAAGAAGTAATAAGGCTATTTAATGACTTATTCAAAGATGTACAATACACACAACTACCAATATCAGCTACCACTGATATAACGGTAACTGCTAGTACCACTACTAGTAAAATCGGTCTCTATAACGTAGAAATAAAAGAAAGAGACATTCCTATTAATAGATTTAATGATTGTTTCCTAGAGGTAATGAAACACGATGCGTTAACAAGTACATATACAGACCACCGACCATTGTATATTGCTCTTTATCCTATGAATAGGACAGCTTGTATATGGAGTGTTAATGACTTGGATTTCAACAAAATAATCAAAACCAAACGATGGATGAACAAATCCACTTACTGTAATAAAGAGAAGGTATTGAAGGACGTGTATCTGTTACCATTAAGCGAAGCAAAAAAATACAAATACTAATAGTCTACATTTCATAATATATTTTTTTATTAATTGATTTCCCTATTAAGTGATTAATAGGGATTTTTTATATATGAACATTGAAAAGTGTTTATGGCTAATTATTTCTTTATTAAATTATTAGTATCTTTGTGGCGTTACAGATAGTAACAAGACATATTAGGAAGCGTTTTAGTAACTCCTACCGATGAATCTCGACAACTCATCCGAATTTGGGAATATCTGAAAACGCTCTCCCTGGGTGGATTATATGTAAACTTACATATACAGCCAAAGGTGGGAGCTGTTTTTTCTTATCATCAAATTCGGGCAGTCGAGAGCCTATCGGTTATGGTAAGACTAAAGTTAGGCTCTCACTTCTTTTTATGTCCGAATTATTCATACTTATTTTGGCACTTGTTGAGCCTAAAGTGCTTATGTCTTTTTATTATGATGAAACATAAATCTTGTTTTATGCTTCTATTCTGTTTATTTACGATGGGAGCGTGTTCCAATGAAGAAGTGGAAAATATTCCACCTGAAAAGAGCAGTGTTTATACGGTTTCTCTAGGGTTTAGTGGAGATATAGATGTGTCTCAAGAACCTTTAACTCGTGCGACATCTACCAATGATATTTATGGTATTAATGTGTATTATGATAAAGACAAAGATGGGGATATAAAAGATGTATATGCCTATGGTTTGTTTGATAATAAAGAAGATATGATAATATCATTGTTGTCGGGGCATAAATATAAGTTTGAATGTTCTTTGGTTAAAGATGGAAAACAGACATTGTATTATGGACAAGCCTTTGGACAAAAATATTCAGGATTCTGTTATCCGTTTCAAACTAATTTAACCAATTCAACGATGTTGAAAAATGAGTTTGTAATAGGAACTTCTGAACGCCTTACTGGTATTAAAAGTGGTAAGGCTCATATAAGTTCTACAACTTCTCCATCTACGTCAAATGCTACGAACTATGCTAGTGTAAATCGTTTCTATGGAGAAGCTACTGATTATATTCCAACAGTAGGTGGACAAGTAGTGATTGCTCTTAAGAGAGTTGTATTTGGGGCAAAATTTGTAATAACAGGAGTGAAAGAAGGTACTCTCACTGCTTCGTGTGGTAGTTTTTGGAGTAAGAAAACGACTACGGATGATGAAGGAAACGCAACAATATATTCATTCTCTGATGTTTATGATTGTTGGAAAAATGAATCAACTTATTCAGCTAAGTTGGAATTGTCATTTGATAGTGATAGAGGGAGTGATTGGGACTTAAAAAACAGTTCTACTATAACATTTAAACGTAATGTGCTTACTACTGTAAAAATCAATGTGTCTCCTGATTTGTCTTCGGGTGTATTCACTTTTGTGGAAGAAGCTTTGGATGAAGGTGAAAACTATATTGATATGGAGATAAATTCCGATGGTGTAATTGATACAGTCGTAAAGCCAACTGAATAAATATTAAAAGAAATAAGATTATGAAATTATTTAATAATATAATTTATATAGCTGCTATTTGTTTGTTGTGCGGATGCAGCAAGGATGATGTAGTAGAGGAACAGTCAGTTCCAAAGAAATATACAGTTTCGTTAAAGTTCAATGGTGAGATTGAAACGGAAGATTCTCCATTGACACGTGCTGAAACAGCTTCCACAGATTTATATGGAATACAGGTTTCTCAAGGTAACTATTCTTATGCGTATGGATTATTTGATAATCCAAATAATATTAAGTTGAATTTGTTGTCAGGTAATAAATACAAATTTGAAGTTAGTTTAATAAAGGATGGTAAAAATGCAGTTTATTCTTATATGGATAAGTATTATCAGCCTTTTAAAGTATCAGGAAGTCCAATTGCGTGCTCGAATTATTTTTCTTATAATAGGAATCGTTTCACTTCATTGGGGGTTGGAGAAATTTCAACTTCTACTAGTAATAGCGTAATCTTGCCAGAAGTTGACTGGTACTATGGAGAACTCGACAACTATACTCCAATAGAAAATGGGGTGGTTAATATTGAGTTGAAGCATACTGTATTTGGTCTAAGGTATGAAGTTGCTGGAATTACAGATGGAATAGTGAAAGTGGAGATAAAATATGGTTCTAGGATATTTTTTAATAAAACAGATATAACATCTGATTACACAAGTGATGGTAAAATATTTGCTGTTTATGATATTCGTAGTGGTTGGTTGTATGCTGATAATTATACTGAAAAGGTGACAGTTGATGTAAAATGGGTACGTGATATTGGTATAACTCAAGATTTGGGTAGTAAGTCAATTCAGGTAAAGCGCAATATAATGAATGTAATCCGTATAAAATTAGGTTCAGATGATTCGGATTCATCCATTGGAATTACTACGGAAGATGATTCAAGTATGAATGGCGAAGAAATAGAAATTCCACTTTCATAGTTTAAAAAAAGTAGCTTGAAAAATGGATACCCCTGTCTATCGCAGATGGGGGTATTTTTTGTGCCTGTGCGTTTTTAGGACGTTCTCTCCATCATTGAGATGTAATAAGGTTTTTACTTGTTATGAAAACTTTAGATGTCTGTCGTGTGATGATATTCAATTGTTTATATAAATTTGATACAAATATAAATTAAAAAGGATTTTATTTCAATCTTTTGTTTATCAAAAATGATTCTAATTTCAATTTAAACACAGATTTATTTAAATCAAAAACAAAATGCTCCTTATTCTTAAAATTAATTGAGTGTAATTGCTTGTTTTTTGTAAGTATATACAAGTTCTTCTCATCAAGGGATAAACCATAAATGCTAGCAATAGGAAGTGATATAAACCTATTAAAATAACAATAATCAAAATCAACGTCTAAACCTAGATATTGAAGCTGCTCAAAGTTTTCGAGATAGCCCTGTCTTGGAATTAAATTTGCGATTTTTCTTGCTTCTCTTGTATTCATATAAAAGGTGCAGATTTGCAAAATTTGAATAGTAAGGTACTGGCAATACCCATCAACCAAAATTAAGCAGTCTGCACCAATATTGTATATCAATAGTTTATACAACGGCACAGACGCTTAATAGTTTTAGGTTGATATGTATAAAGTGCCAGTTTTTACTATCCTCAACTATTAAACGTCTTTACGTGTGTTCGATTTCTCCCGAACACGGCACAAATATAATGAAATTTAAATATTTTCACAAAAAAATAGCCCGAAATTAATCGGGCTGTTGTGATTGGTTTTTCAATGCTTTCTGTTTTGCTCTGAATTTTCTCATATATTCGGCTCGTTCTGCCTTATGGCTTTGTTGATATTCCCTATTCTTCATTTTAGCGTATTCTTTTGCTTTATGGCTTCCTTCTTTATGTTTGTGTATTTGAGTATTACCTATCTTTATTATACATTCCTGATTTTCAATATCTGTTTCAGGTTTATCAATATTATACCTGTCAGTATATACAATACTGCTTTGTGTGTTCAAATAATAAAGATGTGGAATCCCTTTATATTCATAATCGAATTTTGGTTTTAAATAAATAAGTATCTTACTAATTTGAGTGTTCAATCTTTGAATGGTTGCTTTTTCTACATTATCTTTAATTATCTCATAACGTTTTTCATTATCTTTTATTTTCAATAGCTCATTCATATTCATAATTTCATCGGCATCAAGGGCTTTCAAATTTGCTTCCATAGCAGCCTTCTCACTAATTAACTGCTGTCTTGTCTTTTCAATCTCTTTTAAATCCTTATTCAATTTCTCTTCAATCTTAGTAGCTTTATCATTACTGATTTTACCAAAAATGATTCTCTCTTCCAATCTATCTAAACTTTCAATTATAGACTGTTTTTCTTTATCATTTGAAATGAATTTCTTCTCTATTTTTTGTAATTTCAATTTAATTTTCTCTGAATCATTTTCAGATGTGTTTGTCCAGTTAAACACATAATTAAGTAAGCCCTGATACCATAATATCGCATCTATCAAATTAGCCTGATAATAGTTCGTGTTATTACAATCAGGATTTTGGCACGTGTATGTCAGATAGTCTTTTCTAACTCTCATTACTGCATTACAATCAGGACATCTTAAAATTCCTTTTCCATAGAACACTTCCGTATGTTTTTTCTTTAATCCCTTAGCATTGATTTCATTGATTGATTTAGCCTTTTCAATCATTTCTAGTGACACAATAGGGGGATATACATTTCCTTCTGTTTTTATTGTTTTATCAAAATTAGAAGAAGGCAGACCTGCATAAGCCGTATTCTTTAAAATCTTTCCAACTGCGCATCTTGCTGTATGTAATGACTGATATACGCCACGTTCTTTCATCTCTTTAGCAATAGTCGCATAACTATGTTCACCACTAAGATACATAGAATAGATTTCTCTCACTATTTCGGCTTCTTCCTCATTAATTACTAGCTTTTTTGTTTCTTCATCAACTATGTAACCGAACAATACCCAACCACCAACATACGTGCCCTCTCGTCTTTTAGCGTCTTTAGTGCGTTTCCATCTTGCCAATTTATTTCTCATTTCGCTTTCCGCTAATTGAGAAAATAAAGTAAATACCATTTCGGACGCTTCGTTTATACTACCATTCTCATTCAATAACTTTATGGAAGGTGATTTAATACAAAGTTGAATCTTTCTGTCAGTCAGAAATTCGAGGATGTCGAATAATACTTTTTTTCTTCGGCTGATGCGGCTTATTTCCCAAGCATATACGGTGGTGATTGAAGAATCATTAGTGATAACTTCTTTCATTTTTCGTAATCCTTGACGGTCAATTTCTATTAAATCTTTTTCGTCCTCATCTCTTACAAAGAATCGCTTCCTACCACTTTCTTGTTCAGTAATTGGTATACAATCATCGGCTTGAAATCCGTCTTGTGCTGCGAAAGCATATAGTTCTGATTCTTGCTCTTTTATTGATAATTCTTGCTTCTTACTGTCTGTTGAAGCTCTTACAAGTAATATACATTTGCTCATAACTCATTGATTTTTAATGATTATGATGCAAATATAATGAAAATGTAACAAATAGTATTATTAGTATGTAATATTTTAACGCTCGTTCGATTGGCATCTGTTATGAAGGTGGGCTGGATTGTCATGGTCGTCCCACCGATACCCGTACCGAGTGGCAGATTCATTCCATGCGTGTGCTCGTTCTCGCGTTACTGCGTGATTATCCCGGTTGCCGTATCTGCGGTCATCGTGACTTGAGCCCCGACCTGAACGGAAACGGGGAGATAGAGCCGGAAGAGTGGATTAAGGCGTGTCCGTGCTTTGAGGTGAAAGAATCCGACTTCTTCTCCGGTCAAGAGTAGGATGGAAAACAAGACTTGCAATCTGGTAGCTGAATACCGGTGTTGCAAGTCTTTTTATATTGGGCAATCGCTTCCTATTCCGCCATATTTCTGTAAATATCGAGCAATGCTTTCGCACTGTTCTTCCATGAGAACAGTTTGCTGCGCTCCACTCCGTAGTCCGCTTGTTGCCTGTAAAATTCCGCATCTTCTTCCAGTTGAAGAATCTTCGCCGTGATGTCCTCCGAACTGAACGGATCAGCCAGCAAAGCCCCTTCACCCGCTATTTCGGGCATTGCCGAAGTGTTTCCGGCAATGACAGGCGTACCGCAGGCCATTGCTTCGAGCATAGGGATACCGAAACTCTCGCGAAGAGAGGGATAAAGAAATGCGAATGCACCGCTATACAGTGCCGGAAGGTCGGTATTCGCAATGTATCCGGGGAAATACAGGTAGCCTTTGATGTCCGTAATCTTCTCTTCCCCCAGTATCCGGTCGATAGCGTCTTCCTTGAGGTCGGCTATGAGCAGCGGGAGCTTCTTCCGCGAACGTTTCAGATAGTTACTGTACGCTTTCAGCACTCGCGGCGTGTTCTTCTTCGGATCGGTATTTCCCAAGAAAAAGAGATATTCGTCCGCATCTATATACTTCCGGGTGATTTCCGGAGCTTTGGGCTGAAGATGGAAATGGCTGTTGAATCCGTTGTATACGGCAACCAACTGTTCGTCGGACAGGTGCAGAGCATCGAGGATACGCTGGCGTTCAAACCGGGAAACTGTAATGATTTTCTTGCATTTGGGGAGTATGCGGGGCACTACCAGACGGCGGTAATGCCATCCCATCTCCTGATATAGCGACAGGCTGGACGATTGGCGTTTCTCCAGATAAATGATGTCGTGCAGCGTCAGCACCAACGGCACGGGACAGTTCAACGGAGCCGTATTGCTGGTACAATGCAACAAGTCGGGGCGGATGCGCTTCACCGCTCGTGGAAGAGCCACCTGTTCCCACAGCGGATAGGTAGGGCATTTCAGTTCGATGACGTGCATATTCTCCGAACTCTTCAGGCATTTGTCTTCACCGGGACTGACGAAAATGAAATACTCGTTTTCGTGATCCATCTTCTGTAACTCACGGATTGTTTCAAGAGCGACGAAATCCATTCCATGTTTGTTGGGGCGGAAGATGCGCTGTGCTTCAATGGCTATTTTCATAATGTTCTGTATGTATAAATTTTTTATAAGCTCCTTTTAGCTTGAACAGGTTTCCCAATGTGGTGAGTGCCAGCAGGGGGATTCTTAGAATCGCCTTTCCCAGCCGCTTGTCAAGCAACCTTCCGGGTATGGGCAGCAGCATTGCCATAATCTGGGCGGCGGACAGTATCCACCATTTGATGGCTGCCGTCCATTCCTGTCCCGCACCTTGCACAGCCTGCCAGACGCCTATGACTGTAAAGATGAATGTCAGCCCGAAAACACCTGCCAACTGAATCAGACGCGGAGGGAGCATCCATTGGAGTATCTTGTCGCAATAGTCCATGTTGCCTTTGCTTACCGCTTCCCGCAGACCGGACAATGAGTGGCGGAGGATACCGAACTGCGCGGCTATCCAGCGTTTCCGTTGATTGCCGATGGCTTCTTCTTTCTGCGTTTTCTCGTCGTATACAGGTATTTGCGGCAGATAGGTGGTGTGGATGCGCTGTCGGAGAAGCAGCACTTCCAGTTCTTTGTCTTCGCCTGCCGTTTCGAGGAGCCGCACGTTTTTCCGGAACCACTCCGCTTCAAAAGCCATTCCCGAGCCGGATAAGGCGGCGGAGAGTCCGAGAGCGTTGTGTCCGCTGCGGAAAATCCCGTTGTTGATCTCTTCGCTGATACCGTCGAGGACGGAGATGTCGGTATTCATGTTTTTTCCGGTGCGGTGTGCCTGCACGCTTCTTGCCCCGTTGTCGAAAGCGCGGTTTATCTCGGCGAGAAAATCCGGAGACGTGAGGTTGTCGGCGTCCATGATGGCTACGATGTCGTAGTGCTCGCCGCTGACGGACTCCATAGCCATTGTCAATGCTTTGGCTTTGGAACTGTCCCGGTAGTCGGCTATCAGCAGGTGGATGGGGAGGGAACGCAAGTCCTCGTTTGTGGCGTCCTGCATTTGGTCGGAGATGACGATGATGTCAAACAGCTCCTGTGGGTAGTCTTGTTGCAGGAAACTGCGCACGGAGGAGGCGATCACCCGGTCTTCCTTGTATGCGGGGAAGAGCACGACGAAACGCCGGAAGGTGCGGGCGTCCGGGAAACGGGGAGCCCGATAGAACTTGGAGGCGATGGCGTATAGCAACAGGTAGCCTACACAGAGTGCGAGGAGGGTGAAGAGAATCCAGTCGATGATGTTCATGGTACTCAGAGGTTTTGTTGTTTAGTTTTTTTGGGGGGTGGCGGACGGAAGAGTCAGTCCGGAGTTGACACCTTCGCAGACGGCACGGAATAAATCGAACCGTCCTTTCAACGCATAGAGCAGGCCGTTTTTCAAGGCGGCGACGGTGCTCTGATAGAGCACGGAGGCGACCCGCGCGAATCCCCGCAAATTGCGCCGGGCATAGAGCAGACGGTTGCGTGTCAGATAATAGGTACGCAGTCTGCTGAGCTGTCCGGTACTCCGGCTCTCCTTGTGGAAGACGGTGCAGCGGGGTTCATACCATAGCTCGTAACCGGCGCGTGTCATGCTGGTGCTCCAGTCCAGCTCCTCGTAATACAGGAAAAAGATTTCGGGCATCATCCCCGCTTTCCCGATCACCTCACGTTTTATCATCATGGCGGCGCCGTGCAAATAGGGAGTGGGGTGGGGAGTGTCGTATGTCCCGTCGTCGGGGCGGTCGAACCCCAGCATATTGTTGCGCAGCGTGATGCGCGACAGCGGGGTGAAGCCGGCGAATTGTATGTGTTGTGGCGGAAAGGCGAAGCGTATTTTCGGTGATACGCCTCCGATTTCGGGACGGCTTTCCAGCCGTTCTACCAGGCAGGAGAGGTCGTCCGATTCGATGTAGGTGTCATTATTGATAAGGAAGAGGTATTTGCCTTGAGCCGCACGGATCCCGATGTTATTGCCTCCGGAGAATCCTCCGTTCACCTCGCTGCGGATGGTGGTGACGGTGGGGTACAGCCTGCGTATTTTGGCGGCTTCGTCTTCGCGTGAGGCGTTGTCTACTACGATAATCTCATAGCTCACGGAATGTATCTTGTCCTGCAGGGACTCTATCAGCTCGCAGGTATCCTCAAATCCGTTGTAGCAGATGGTGATAAATGATAGGTCGGGAATCGTGCTTTTCGTCATTTCTTATCTGTTGGTTTCTCAGTTATTTTCTTAGTTGATGATTAACTCTTTCTCTTTTGTCTCTTCGTCTTTCTCTCCTTTCTCTTCACTGATACGTCTGTCTATGTAGGGAGCGGCGAAGCAGAGGGCGAAGCCTGTGTACACGGTCAGCTGGTTGGGGTATTGCATCACGTCGTTGACGTAGGCGGCTATGAAGAATCCCGCATCCATGCAGAGCCAGGCTGCCACCAGTCCCCGCAGGTTTTTGTTACGCACCTTGAACATCAGTATCCATGAGCACCAGGCGAAAAGGACACCGTGAATGGCGAGGTAGAGGATGAGACCGACTATGCCGGTTTCTACCCAGACGGCAATCAGCCACGAATCGGGAGGGTAGGGCATTTGTTCTTTGGAGTTGAAGTTGCCGGCCTTGGACAGTCCTATCCCGTAGCCTATCGGTTTCCTTGCCATCAGTTCCTTCATCCGCTGGCGGTTTTCCACACGCACGAGGTAGGAGGCGTCTTCGGTGGGATGAAAGGAGGAACGCATCTTATAGATGTATTGGTTTCCGCTCCCGATATTGGTGTAATAGAAGAATACAAAGACGCTGATGGATATGAATATCCCCCCTAATAGCGCTTTCCAGTTTTTGGCTATGATGGTAATCATCAGCATACCGCCCATAAGGACGCCCATAGCGGAACGGGTTCCGGAAATGCCCATACCGTAGATACCGCACAAGGCGACGAAAAGGAAATAGAAGCGCATCCATCTGGAAGCGGTGAAGAAGGAGGCTATGGCAAAAGTGACGGCTGCCATCGCTGCGTGCACGCCGTAGTTCGCCGCGTCCGAGAAGCAGGAGAAGTAACGTATGCCCGACCAGATGATGTGGGTGCGCGCGCCGCCGAGAGCGTACAGGAAGTAAAGGTCTTTGGCGCTGAAACCGTGGTTTTTCTGCCAGTATCCCTTGAGGGTGAAGATGATGACGAACACGGACCATACGATCAATAGCAGTTCTATGTCTTTCTTGGTACGTATGACGACCGGAACGACGAATGCGCATATCAGGGGAATGAGCACGTAGGGCGTGATGTTGATGTTCCATGCCTCCAACACGTTGTTGGGGTTCATTATCTCCATCAGATAATATAGCAGCCAGACGATGAACAGCCAGGTCATGAGGTTTTGCCCGCGCTTCCATTCGGTGGACTTGTCGTTGCTGAGCTGTATCAGGCAAATAACGGTGAGCAACAAGATGAGAACCATTGAGAACAGCCCTGTCTTGACGTTTACAAGCATACTTACCGCTATTAGCGCGAATTGTGCGGCAAGCAGGATATGGAAAGTAGTGTTCCTATTCGTCATCGTCCTCGTCTTCTGCTTCCTTTGCTTTTCTTCTGAGGTTGAATATGATCTTTTCTGTCAATGACAACTGGCTGAAATGATAGCTGATCCTGCGCAACAGGGTATATGGCGGCAACTGTCCGGTGAAGTCTTCGGCGGCTTCACGGCTGGCGTTGGTCAGGCAGATACGGAAAGGCACACTGCTCTTGCCCAACTGCAACATGAGCTGCTCGCATAGTTGCTTGTCTATCGTTTTCCATCCGCGATCGGCCGGAGTCACCAGTATGTTGGCGTTGGCGTCGTGCAACAGGGCACTCGATATGCTGCTCTTTGACAGAGGCGGATAGGCGACGATCAGCACGTCTTCTCCTTGCGGCGTATAGAAGTCCGTGACGCTCCTTGCAAGCAGGTATTGGGTGGACGCGGTATCGAAGTCTTTATCGTAGCAGATGAACTTCGTGTTCAGTTTGCGGCTTTGCATGAACCCGCAGATCAGTGTCCCGATTATGTCTTCTCCGGAATCCTCGCTGGTGCTGAACAGGTTGATGATGAACACGCCGGGGGATTTCCGCTTGGTCAGGAAGCGGAGCAGGGAGTTGGTCAGCTCCCTTACGGAAAGTTGTACGTACGTTTTGGTCAGTCCTCCGTAGCGGGCGGTCGAGAGGCTGGGAACGGCGCCTATCACCTTATATCCCGTCACCCGCAGGGTGCGGCTGGCGTCGCGCAGTGTTCTGTCAAGCAATTCTACCAGTACCAGCAAAGCTATGATAATCACGAAGATGGCGACACAGGCGGCTATGACGATCTGTTTCCGGTTGGTCGAGTTGGCTCCGATCGGATAGGTTGGCTCATTGAGGACTTTCAGCGTGGCGGAGGTCATCTCCAGGTTCTTTTTCCTCAATAAGGCTTCGTTGTAACTTTGCAGGACGGTCAGGTAGCTGCGTTCCGTGAAGTTTATGCTACGTTCTTTCTGCTTGATGGTGGTACCTACAGGAGCGAAGAATACGTAACGGTTGTTCAAGTCGCGACGGGCGCTTTGTACGATTTTCAGTTCGGCTTTCGCCTTCTCGTAGAGCAATGTCTGTTCCAGCCATTGGTCGATGATATTGGTGCGCGACGCGCCTTCTTTGGTATATTTGTGGCCTACGTATGAGGTAGTCAACTCGTTCAGTTCTTGTTTAAGCTCGTTCAACCGCTTTTTGTCTCCTTCCAGCGAATGGGGGTCTTTCTTGTTGGAATCGGTCATCGCTTCGGCTTCCGATATCTTGCCGGTGATGTTGGAGGCTTCGCGCAGCTTGTCTACGAACTCCATGTTTTTCAGTACCTGCTTGGCATTGCTGTCCATGTGTCTTTCCAACTCTTTGAGCATGGATGAGGTACTGTTGAACGCGAAAAGCGCATCTTGTTCTCTCAGCTCGTATTCCTTGCTGATGGCGGCTATTTCCTTAGTCTCGTCGAGGTAGTTGATAATGCGTTTTTGTACATTATACTTCGTCAGGTCTTCTTCTTCCGCTTTCAGTTGCTTTCCGATACGTTTCAGCTCTTCTTCGAAATACTTGATCACTTTGTCCGTCTCTCCGTAACGGATACGGCGGTATTCCTCGACAAACTCGTGCATCAGGATACTTACGGTGTTGTAGGCGATACCCGGATCACTGGAAGTATAGCTGATGTCCAGCAGGTCACTGGTGAGGCGGCGCTGTACCTTTACATTTTTCAGAGCACCGTAGCTGTAATAGGGATGGGAATAATAAAAGAGCCCGTAGATGTAATTGTCTCTATGCGGACGCATATATGCTTCCAGATTGGCTACTGTCTTGTCTTCGCTCGATTTGTCGATCAGTTTCAGTATCTCGTCTCCCGGAGGGCTGTTTTTCAGATGGTTGTATGTGTAGTTGTAGCTGGAAGGGGTGATTCCGTCGTTCTCTTTTTCCGGATTCCCTTTGATCAGTATGCGGGCGAACAATCGCAGGCTGACTCTTTTCAGCGTACTTTCGGCCTGCATGATACTGATGAGGTTGTCCATGGAGTTCTGCACGGTTGCCCAATCGGTGCGTTTGTCACTTTCGAGGTTGTAGCCCGAAGCGACTCCCGTGTAAAGGGTTGCTTTCACATCATACCCGCCTCGCATATGGCGTGTGTAATAAATGACCAGTAATGTGAAGAGAGTGGTCCCTATCAGTATCAGCCAACGATGCCGAAATAGGGTCCGTATGATGGAAATGATGAAATTCATATCTTAGTCTTTTATTTTCGTATAATGGGCGTGCGTGAAATAATTTCAAGTATCATGAGACTCTTGGTTAACTCGAACTTGCTCTTTTCGTATGCTTCACGGGCTTGCGACTGCCTTTCCTTGTCTGTCGCCAAGTCGGTGGATTCGATGGTTCCGTTAGCAAAATTCTTTTCGGAAATCTCATATTGCACGTTCGCCAGCACCAGACCCTCGCTTCGCATCTGAAGGACTTTCATCTGTGATGTAGCCATCGCGTACATCTCGATTATGTTCTTCTTGATCTCATCGTATTTGATTTCCCGCTCAAGCTCCGCGCTCTTCAGATTGAGCTTCTGACGACTGACACGCGCCTTGAGGTCAAACAGGTCGTCCAATGGGATGCTGACTCCCGCTCCTACCGTATATCCGTTCTGGGCTTGGGTGGAGTAGGTGGGGTATGGCTCTATGTAAACGTCTGTATAGGTGGATTCATTGCCGAAAGTACCGTATTGGTAGCTTCCCCGCAGACTGAAGAATCCGAGAAATGCACGCTTTTCTTTCGCCAGCAGTTTGCGCTCTACCGCCGCTTTGACATCTGCCATCTCATAGATGGGGTTGTCTTTGGCGTTCTCAAACAGGACGGAGAGTGGGGGAAGAGTGATGTTGCTGTAATCTTCTTCGCTTAATTGAGTATAATCACTGACCTCTTGCGCAACGATCGGTGTGTTGGAGGTGAATAAAAGGAGTAATCCTAAACAGATATATATAATTCGTTTCATAAAATAACCCTGTTATTTGCTTCTGCTGTGTTCTGTTGTGACATAGCTTGCGCAAATATAAGGATTAATTTCATTTATGAACAGTCTTTTGTTGTCAATTTTGCATTCTTTCTTGTTAATTTGTGCTAGAAGGGCTCTGGCACGTTGAACTAGAAGGCCTCCGTCATGTTGAAATAGAACAAATTCTGCTTGTTCACCATGTCTCTTCCCAAGTCGAGACGTACGTTCATGCGGGGCTGGACTTCTATGCGCAGGCCGACTCCGAGATTAGGCAGGACGCCTTCTATCTTTCCCGGTGTGGGTCCCATGAATCCGCAGCCTCCCCAAGCCACATATCCTATGTGGTTCAACATCTTTTTGATCCATGTGCTTTTGTCTGTATTTATCATCTGGCGGTATTCAGCCATCATTACATGAGAGGACTTGTCGCGGAACTGTCCCATGTAATAGCCGCGAAGGTCGAAAGGGGTTCCGCTCAATACATATTTCGTCAAGGGGACGTCTCCGAATGCGTTTTTGCTCTGTACGGTCCAGGCGAGAACTTTCCGCTTTCCGACCGTTTTGTATTGGCGGTAGTCTATCTCCAGACGGTAAAAATTATCGTCACCTCCGAAAGCTTTGCTGTACATCATCCCCCGAAAATCGAGGTAAGTGCCCCGATAGGCATTGGCGGGTACATCGCGTGTGTCGTAGGTCAGCAGGAATCCGAGTCCCGAACTGAAATTGGTGTATCCATGTTCCGTGCCGCCTGCCTCGATATACGACGGTTGCTCGACCATTCCCGCCGCCGGTTTGGTAATCTTGTCGTAGTTCAAGTCAACCTGGGGACCTACGAAGAAATCGCTTTCCCCCAACCGGAACAGAAACCACGGATTCACCTGGATACCGCTATACCGGTATTCACTCGTATCTTCCCCTCGCGGATAGTCCTTGTTGGTGCCATATCCGATACCGTAGAAGTTTTCGATGGTGTTTTTGTAGGAGAAAGTACCGAATATGCGGAAACGGTCACCTTTGAAGAAGAGTTGCGGCTTTGTCATGAGATTGAGCCCTCCGTTGAATATCAACGCGATGGACATGGGTACGACGGAACGTCTCTGGGTGGTGTCGCTCGGATTCATCCGGAACGTCATCAACGCGCTACCGCCCACCAGAAAACCGAAATCGGGTGTGTAGCTGGGACCTCCCAGAATGTTGTAATGTAAATTCCGCTTCGCCACACGCTGGCGACGTAACTCGCGTTTGGTATCTTTTACCGTCCTTGTACTGTCTGTCTGAGCCAGCATGACACCGATGGGCAACAATGCCATCCATATACCTATTATATATTTCTTCATCTTGTAGAGCTTCGGCTGTTTCATATTCTTTCTTAATTTCAGGGTACAAAGAAAACGCTTTTATTCCGATTAGTTTTCATATTCATAGATAATAAATGTAAATTCGCTCTTTTTCTTTGCTTCTTTCTTTGGTTTCGGGAGAAAAGAAAGATGGGGTACGTGTGCGAACACGAAGATAATTACGGAAAAATCTCCGTAATTACTCCCTTTTTTCCTCCCGAATCCCAATCTTATTTATTACTTTTGCGGCAAATTTATGAAACCATTATTTTATATAGCATGGCAAATGTAATAAAGTTACGCAAAGGCCTTGACATAAACCTGAAAGGTAAAGCTGCTGAAACGTACACAACAGTGAAGGAGCCGGGTTTTTACGCCCTCGTGCCCGATGATTTTCCTGGTGTGACACCGAAGGTGGTCGTAAAGGAACAGGAATATGTGATGGCCGGTGGACCCTTGTTTATCGACAAGTATCATCCTGAAATTAAATTTGTTTCGCCCGTGAGCGGCGTAGTGACGAGTGTAGAGCGTGGAGCTCGTCGTAAGGTGTTGAACATCGTGGTAGAAGCTGCTACTGAGCAGGACTACGAGGAATTTGGCAAGAAGAATGTGGCAACGATGGATGCGGAGGCTGTAAAGAACGCTTTGCTGGAAGCCGGTCTTTTCGCATTTATCAGACAACGTCCTTATGACATTATCGCAGATCCGACGGTGACTCCGAAAGGTATCTTCGTTTCTGCTTTCGATACCAACCCGTTGGCACCCGATTTTGAGTTTGCGCTGAAAGGCGAAGAAGCAAATTTCCAGACAGGACTCGATGCACTCGCCAAACTGGCAAAAACTTATCTGAGTATCAGTGTAAAACAGAATGCTGCCGCTCTGACGCAGGCCAAGAACGTTACAATCACCGCATTCGACGGACCGAACCCCGCCGGTAACGTGGGTGTTCAGATCAACCATCTCGACCCTGTCTCTAAGGGAGAAACGGTATGGACTATTGATCCGCAAGCCGTTATCTTCATCGGCCGTCTTTTCAATACCGGTCGTGTGGATTTCACCCGTACGGTGGCAGTGACAGGTTCCGAAGTGCTGAAACCTGCTTACTGCAAACTTCAGGTAGGGGCGCTGCTCACCAACGTGTTTGCCGGCAATGTCACTAAGGACAAGGACTTGCGCTATATCAGCGGTAATGTGCTGACTGGAAAGCAAGTGTCTCCGAACGGATTCCTGGGAGCGTTCCACAGCCAGTTGACGGTGATTCCCGAAGGGGATGATATTCATGAAATGCTCGGATGGATCATGCCGCGTTTCAATCAGTTCAGCGCCAACCGCTCATACTTCAGTTGGCTGATGGGCAAAAAGGAGTATACATTGGATGCCCGCGTGAAAGGTGGCGAACGCCACATGATCATGTCCGGTGAGTACGACAAGGTATTCCCGATGGATATCCTGCCCGAATATCTGATTAAGGCTATCATCGCCGGTGATATCGACCGTATGGAAGCGCTTGGTATCTACGAAGTCGCACCCGAAGATTTCGCTCTCTGCGAATTCGTCTGCTCTTCGAAGATGGAGCTGCAACGCATCGTTCGTGCCGGACTCGATATGCTGCGAGCTGAAATGGCATAATCGCCCGACTGTCGGCAAATAGTAAATTGTAAATAGTAAAATAGTAAATATATTAATGAAAGCGTTAAGAAATTATCTCGATAAGATAAAGCCGAACTTTGAAGAGGGCGGCAAATTCCACGCATTCCAGTCGGTGTTCGACGGCTTCGAAACATTCCTGTTCGTGCCCAGCAAGACTGCGAAAACGGGAACGCACATACACGACGCAATCGATAGCAAACGCATCATGTCGATTGTGGTTATTTCGTTGATACCGGCTCTCTTGTTCGGTATGTACAACGTAGGTTATCAGCATTTCACTCACACGGGCGCTACCGGTAGTTTCTTTGAGATGTTTATCTACGGATTCCTGGCAGTGTTGCCGAAAATTATCGTATCATACGTGGTAGGTCTGGGTATTGAGTTCGTTGTGGCTCAATGGAAGAAGGAGGAGATTCAGGAAGGGTTCCTCGTTTCCGGTATCCTGATCCCGATGATCGTTCCGGTGGACTGTCCGCTGTGGATTCTTGCCGTAGCTACCGCATTCTCTGTGATCTTCGCAAAAGAGGTTTTCGGCGGTACAGGTATGAATATCTTTAATGTGGCATTGATCACTCGCGCATTCCTGTTCTTCGCATATCCGACCAAGATGTCCGGTGATGCCGTTTGGGTATCGGGCGACAGTATCTTCGGTTTGGGACAGACGGTGGATGGATTGACGGTTGCCACTCCGCTCGGTGTGGCCGCCACGACAGGCGCTGCTCCCGCGTTCAATATGGATATGGTGATCGGTCTGATTCCCGGTTCTATCGGTGAGACGAGCGTGATCGCTATCTTGATCGGCGCCGTTATCCTTCTGTGGACAGGCGTGGCAAGCTGGAAAACTATGATTTCCGTATTTGTAGGTGGCGCGTTCATGGCATGGGTATTCAACGCGATCGGCATGGAAGGCAATGCTATGGCAAATATGCCGTGGTACGAACATCTTGTGCTCGGCGGTTTCTGTTTCGGTGCCGTATTTATGGCTACCGACCCCGTAACGTCCGCACGTACTGAAAAAGGCAAGTATATCTTCGGATTCCTCATCGGTGTGATGGCTGTTGTCATCCGTGTGCTGAATCCGGGTTATCCGGAAGGTATGATGCTCGCCATCCTGTTGATGAACATCTTCGCTCCGTTGATCGACTACTGTGTGGTACAGGGCAATATCAGCCGTCGTGAAAAACGTGCTATCAAGTCTAACCAATAAATACCGAATGAAAATGAATACAAATAGTAACAGTTATACTATCATTTATGCTTCGGTAATGGTTATTATCGTTGCATTCCTTCTGGCATTCGTCAGCTCTTCGCTGAAAGCTACGCAAGACAAGAATGTACAGTTGGATACAAAGAAGCAGATTCTTGCCGCATTGAATATTAAGAATGTGGAGGATGCGGATGCTGAATATAAGAAATATGTGAAAGGCGATATGCTGATGAACGTTGACGGTACGTTGACTGAAAACACCGGAGACTTCGTTACGAACTACGAGAAAGAAGCAAAAGAGGAGAATCGTCTTCATGTGTTTGTCTGCGAAGTGGACGGACAGACGAAATATGTAGTTCCTGTTTACGGTGCAGGTCTTTGGGGCGCTATCTGGGGATATGTCGCACTGAATGAGGATAAGGATACTGTATACGGTACTTACTTCTCTCACGCGAGTGAGACTCCGGGTCTGGGCGCTGAGATCGCTACCGACTGGTTCCAACAATCGTTTGTCGGCAAAAAGACGCTGGAAAATGGTGCGGTCGCTTTGGGAGTCGTGAAACACGGCAAGGTAGAGAAAGCTGACTATCAGGTGGACGGTATCTCCGGTGGTACAATCACTTCGGTAGGTGTGGACACTATGCTGAAAGAGTGTTTGAAAGAGTACGTGAATTTTTTAACTAAATAATAAGGAGGAGAAAAATAGAATATGGGACAATTGTTTTCAAAGAAGAATAAAGAAGTATTCTCTGCTCCGTTGGGAATAGATAACCCGGTGACCGTACAGGTGCTCGGTATCTGTTCCGCACTTGCCGTTACCGCAAAACTGGAGCCTGCTATCGTGATGGGACTTTCGGTTACGGTTATTACGGCGTTTTCTAACGTGGTGATTTCATTGTTGCGCAAAACCATTCCTAACCGTATCCGTATCATCGTTCAGTTGGTTGTGGTAGCTGCGTTGGTGACTATCGTAAGTGAGGTTCTGAAAGCGTTTGCATACGATGTAAGCGTGCAGCTTTCTGTATATGTAGGTCTGATCATTACCAACTGTATCCTGATGGGACGCCTGGAAGCATTTGCCATGCAGAACGGTCCGTGGGAATCTTTCCTGGATGGTGTAGGTAACGGATTGGGTTACGCCAAGATTCTTGTTATCGTCGCGTTCTTCCGCGAACTGCTGGGTTCGGGAACATTGCTCGGTTTCAACATCTTGAACTACGAGCCTATTCAGAAAATCGGATACGTGAACAACGGTCTGATGTTGATGCCTCCGATGGCGCTGATTATCGTCGCTTGCGTTATCTGGTACCAACGTTCACGTCACAAAGAACTGCAGGAAGAAAGTAATTAATTCTTCATTCTTAATTCTTAATTAAAAGATATGGAACATTTATTAAGCTTATTCGTCCGCTCTATCTTTGTGGACAACATGATATTCGCGTTCTTCTTGGGTATGTGTTCATACCTGGCTGTATCGAAGAATGTGAAGACTGCCGTAGGACTGGGTATCGCCGTGACTTTCGTGTTGCTGGTGACGCTCCCGGTCAACTATCTGTTGCAGACTAAGGTGCTGGCTGCCAACGCTATCATCGAAGGTGTCGACCTTAGTTTCTTGAGTTTTATTCTTTTCATTGCCGTTATTGCCGGTATCGTGCAATTGGTGGAGATGGTGGTGGAACGTTTCAGCCCTTCGCTCTACGCTTCATTGGGTATCTTCCTTCCGCTGATTGCCGTTAACTGTGCTATCATGGGTGCTTCTCTGTTTATGCAACAACGTATCAACCTAGGTCCGAGCGATCCGAAATATATCGGTGACATCTGGGACGCTCTTTCATACGCGTTGGGTTCGGGTATCGGTTGGCTGCTGGCTATCGTTGGTCTGGCTGCTATCCGTGAGAAGATGGCTTACTCTGATGTGCCTGCTCCGTTGAAGGGCCTGGGTATCACATTTATCACAGTAGGTCTGATGGCAATCGCATTTATGTGTTTCTCTGGTTTGAACATCTAAAAAGAAAGGAATAAGACAATGGATATGAATTTAATATTAGCGAGCATTGGGGTATTCCTTGTGGTTATTCTCTTGCTTGTGGTTATCCTGTTGGTTGCCAAGAACTTCCTGGTGCCGTCAGGTGACGTGAAACTGACAATTAATGGCGAAAAGGAACTGGAAGTGGCTTCCGGCTCTACTTTGCTGAATACGCTGTCTGTGAATGGCATATTCCTGTCATCCGCTTGTGGTGGTAAGGGTTCTTGCGGACAGTGCAAATGCCAGGTGCTCGAAGGTGGTGGAGAGATCCTTCCTTCGGAAATTCCTCACTTCAGCCGCAAACAGCAACAAGATCATTGGCGTCTGGGCTGCCAGGTGAAAGTGAAAGGGGATATGTCTATCAAGATTGATGAGTCTATACTTGGCGTAAAAGAGTGGGAGTGCGAGGTTATCTCCAACAAGAACGTGGCTACATTTATCAAAGAGTTTATCGTTGCTTTGCCTAAGGGTGAACACATGGACTTTATTCCGGGTTCTTATGCGCAGATCAAGATTCCTAAATTCTCAATGGACTATGACAAGGATATTGATAAGAGTCTGATCGGTGACGAATATTTGCCTGCATGGGAGAAATTCGGTCTGATGGGATTGAAATGTAGAAATGACGAAGAGACGATTCGTGCTTATTCTATGGCGAACTATCCTGCCGAAGGTGACCGTATCATGTTGACAGTACGTATCGCTACTCCTCCGTTCAAACCGAAAGATCAGGGACCTGGATTTATGGATGTAATGCCGGGTATCGCTTCTTCTTATATCTTTACCCTGAAACCGGGTGACAAGGTTATCATGAGTGGTCCTTACGGAGACTTCCACCCGATCTTCAATTCCGACAAGGAAATGATGTGGATCGGTGGTGGTGCCGGTATGGCTCCGTTGCGTGCGCAAATCATGCACTTGACGAAGACGTTGCATACTACCGACCGCAAGATGTCTTACTTCTATGGTGCCCGTGCCTTGAACGAAGTGTTCTACTTGGAAGACTTCCTGCAAATCGAAAAGGATTTCCCGAACTTCTCATTCCATCTGGCACTTGACCGTCCGGATCCTGCTGCCGACGCCGCAGGTGTGAAGTATACTCCGGGATTCGTTCATAATGTGATTTATGAAACTTACTTGAAGAATCACGAAGCTCCTGAAGATATTGAATACTATATGTGTGGCCCTGGCCCGATGTCGAAAGCCGTTGAGAAAATGCTCGACGATCTCGGTGTTCCGGCACAGAACTTGATGTTCGATAACTTCGGAGGATAGTATCTGAGAAGTGTCAGACCGGTCGGTAGGACGATCGGCGGATAATATAAGACAGAGCGGGAAATCTGAAAAAGCCGATGTGCTTCTCAGATTTCCCGCTTCTTTTTGTTATCTTTGTCGCCATGTTAGAGAAAAATGAAATTATACAGTCAGCCCTTCACAACCTGAAGATTGAAGAGTTGAATCCGATGCAGGAAGTGTCACTGGAACAGGCTACCGGAAGGAAAGACGTTATCTTGTTGTCGCCGACCGGCTCGGGAAAGACACTTGCCTATTTGTTGCCTTTATTGCTCACACTGAAACCTGACAATGACAATGTACAGGTTTTGATTCTGGTTCCTTCACGTGAGCTGGCTCTGCAGATTGACAGTGTATTTAAGGCAATGGGAACTGCTTGGAAGACCTGTTGTTGCTACGGCGGACATCCTATCGCGGAAGAAAAGAAGAGTATATCAGGCAATCATCCCGCTATTATTATCGGTACTCCGGGACGTATTACCGACCATCTGTCTAAAGGAAATTTCAATCCCGAAACGATTGAAACTTTGATCATCGATGAATTTGATAAATCATTAGAATTCGGTTTCCATGATGAGATGGCGGAGATTATCACGCAACTGCCCGGACTGAAAAAGCGGATGTTGCTTTCTGCAACCGACGCAGAAGAGATCCCGGAATTTACAGGGCTGAACCGTACAGTCAGACTGAACTTCTTGCCGGACGCTGCCGACGAACAGGAGTCCCGTTTGAAATTGATGAAAGTACTTTCTCCGGCAAAAGATAAAGTTGATACTTTATACAATCTGCTTTGCACATTGGGAAGCAGTTCGAGCATTGTTTTCTGCAATCATCGGGATGCGGTGGATCGTGTGCAAAAACTGCTGGCAGATAAGAAACTGTTTGCCGAACGTTTTCATGGCGGTATGGAACAGCCGGATCGTGAGCGGGCATTATATAAGTTCCGTAACGGCAGTTGCCACGTGTTGATATCTACCGACTTGGCTGCCCGTGGATTGGATATTCCGGAGATTGAGCACATCATCCACTATCACTTGCCCGTGAATGAGGAAGCCTTTACGCATCGGAACGGGCGTACGGCACGTTGGGACGCTACCGGAACTTCTTATTTGATTCTTCATGCCGAGGAGAAACTCCCTGCCTATATCCCGGAAGATATGGAAACCGTCGCATTGCCTGAAAATCCACCCCGTCCGCCCAAATCTGTTTGGAGTACTATATATATAGGTAAGGGCAAGAAGGAAAAACTAAGCAAAATGGACATTGCCGGATTCTTGTATAAGAAAGGTAATCTGACTCGTGAAGATGTAGGAGCGATAGATGTGAAAGAGCATTATGCTTTTGTCGCTGTCCGGCGTGCAAAGGTCAAACAACTCCTGAATCTGATTCAAGGCGAGAAGATAAAAGGTATGAAAACCATTATTGAGGAGGCAAAGTAGGATAGGTTGACATCTACGGATAACAATATGGTGTATATATCCTGTATAAACCAATAAAAAGAAAGGAAAATCTGCTTTAAAACAGTATTTTTATAAGGAAAGATTTGTGCGGCGGAAATAAATTCGTAAATTCGCAAGGTCAAAAGACAAAAGTAACGAAATTGTTAAACCAAAAACAAACTTCAAATGAAAAAGCATAATTTCAATGCAGGACCTTCCATTCTTCCGCGTGAGGTGATAGAGGATACAGCGAAGGCTATTTTAGATTTCAACGGCTCTGGTCTCTCTTTGATGGAAATCAGCCACCGCGCCAAAGACTTCCAACCTGTGGTTGACGAAGCAGAGGCATTATTCAAGGAATTACTCAATATCCCCGAAGGCTATTCGGTACTGTTCCTGGGTGGAGGTGCTAGTATGGAGTTCTGCATGGTTCCTTATAACTTCCTGGAAAAAAAAGCTGCTTACCTGAACACTGGTGTGTGGGCTAAGAAAGCAATGAAAGAAGCTAAAGGGTTTGGTGAAGTTGTAGAAGTTGCTTCCTCTGCTGAAGCTACATATACTTATATCCCCAAAGATTATACAATCCCGGCAGACGCGGATTATTTCCACATTACTACTAACAACACCATTTACGGTACAGAATTAAAGAAAGATCTTGATTCTCCGGTTCCTATGGTTGCCGATATGTCTTCTGACATTTTCTCACGTCCGATCGACGTTTCCAAATATATCTGTATTTATGGTGGTGCACAGAAGAACCTGGCTCCTGCCGGTGTGACATTCGTAATTGTGAAGAATGACGCTGTGGGCAAGGTTTCCCGCTACATCCCGACAATGTTGAATTATCAGACTCACATTGATGGCGGTTCTATGTTCAATACTCCTCCTGTTGTGCCTATCTACGCTGCATTGCTGACTTTGCGCTGGATCAAGGCACAGGGTGGTGTGAAAGAAATGGAACGTCGTGCTATCGAAAAAGCTGATATGTTGTATGCAGAAATCGACCGTAATAAAATGTTCGTGGGTACTGCCGCTAAGGAAGACCGTTCACGCATGAACATCTGTTTCGTAATGGCTCCCGAATACAAAGACCTCGAAGCCGACTTCTTGAAGTTTGCTACTGAAAAAGGTATGGTAGGTATCAAGGGACACCGTTCGGTAGGTGGTTTCCGCGCATCTTGCTATAACGCTATGCCGAAAGAAAGCGTGCAGGCATTGATCGATTGTATGCAGGAATTTGAGAAACTTCATTAATATATTATTTTCACCACAGATTACACGGATTGGCACAGATTTCTAAGGTTCTATAATCTGTGGAAATCTGCGTAATCTGTGGTGAGCCTTTATAAATAGAATCAGAATATGAAAGTACTTGTAGCTACTGAGAAACCGTTTGCTAAAGTTGCAGTAGACGGTATTCGTAAAGAAATAGAAGCAGCCGGATACGAGCTTGCTTTACTTGAGAAATATACAGATAAAGCCCAGTTGCTGGATGCAGTGAAAGATGCGAATGCCATTATTATCCGTAGTGATATCATTGACGCGGAAGTGCTTGATGCCGCTAAAGAACTGAAGATTGTAGTTCGTGCCGGTGCCGGCTACGATAACGTGGATCTGGCCGCTGCCACTGCCCACAATGTATGTGTGATGAACACTCCGGGACAGAACTCGAATGCTGTTGCCGAACTGGCTTTGGGTATGATGGTATATGCTGTCCGCAACTTCTACAATGGTACTTCCGGTACAGAATTGATGGGTAAGAAACTGGGTATTCACGCTTATGGAAACGTAGGTCGTAACGTAGCCCGCGTTGCCAAAGGTTTTGGAATGGAAGTGTATGCTTACGATGCATTCTGCCCGAAAGAAGTAATCGAGAAAGACGGTGTGAAAGCGTTGGATTCTGCAGAAGAACTCTATAAGACTTGCCAAGTAGTGTCATTGCATATCCCTGCAACTGCCGAAACGAAGAATTCTATCAATTATGCTTTGTTGAAGGATATGCCGAAAGGTGCGATGTTGGTCAATACTGCCCGTAAGGAAGTTATCAATGAGGCTGAGCTGATTAAATTGATGGAGGAACGTGCCGACTTCAAATATATCACAGATATTATGCCTGCCGCTAATGCGGAATTTGCAGAGAAGTTTGCCGGACGTTATTTCTCTACTCCGAAGAAGATGGGAGCGCAGACGGCCGAAGCCAATATCAATGCCGGTATTGCTGCCGCTAAACAGATTGTAGGCTTCTTGAAGGACGGTTGCGAAAAATTCCGTGTGAATAAATAATATTCATAGAAATAAGTAGTATATTTGAGCCACAGATTTTAAATAAGTCTGTGGCTTTTATTTTTTACATCTAAAATACTAATATCATGGCAATAATTAAACCTTTTAAGGGCATTCGTCCTCCGCAAGACCTGGTAGAGCAGGTCGCTTCACGTCCTTACGACGTATTGAACTCTGAAGAAGCCCGCACAGAAGCGGAAGGTAACGAAAAGTCTCTTTATCATATCATTAAACCGGAGATTGATTTCCCGGTAGGTACAGACGAGCATGATGAGCGTGTGTATGCCAAAGCTGCCGAGAATTTCCAACTGTTCCAGGATAAAGGCTGGTTGGTGCAGGATGGCAAGGAAAACTATTATATTTATGCCCAGACCATGAACGGGAAAACCCAATATGGATTGGTGGTCGGTGCATACGTTCCCGATTATATGAATGGTATTATCAAAAAACATGAGCTTACCCGTCGTGACAAGGAAGAGGATCGTATGAAACATGTACGTGTGAATAATGCCAACATCGAGCCTGTTTTCTTCGCTTATCCTGATAATGACAAGTTGGACGCAATCATCAAGAAGTATACGGTAGAAAAACCTGTCTACGACTTCATCGCTCCGGGTGACGGCTTCGGTCATACTTTCTGGATTGTTGACCGGGAGGAAGACATTGCCCGTATTACCGAAGAATTTGCTAAAATGCCGGCTCTTTATATTGCCGACGGCCATCATCGTTCCGCTGCCGCCGCATTGGTAGGTGCAGAAAAGGCGAAACAGAATCCGAACCATCGTGGCGACGAAGAGTACAACTACTTTATGGCTGTCTGTTTCCCTGCCAACCAGCTGACCATTATCGATTATAATCGTGTAGTGAAAGATCTTAACGGGTTGACTCCCGGACAATTCCTTGATGCGTTAGGCAAAAACTTTATCGTAGAAGAAAAAGGGACAGATATCTACAAGCCTTCCGGTTTGCACAACTTCTCTCTTTATCTGGATAGCAAATGGTACAGCTTGACAGCTAAAGCAGGCACATATAATGACAATGATCCTATCGGTGTGTTGGACGTTACTATCTCTTCCAATTTGATTTTAGATGAGATTTTGGGAATCAAGGATTTACGCTCGGATAAACGCATCGACTTTGTGGGGGGTATCCGTGGCTTGGGAGAGCTCAAGAAGCGTGTGGATAGCGGTGAAATGAAAGTGGCTTTAGCGCTTTATCCCGTATCCATGAAACAGTTGATGGATATTGCCGATACTGGTAATATCATGCCGCCGAAAACCACTTGGTTTGAACCCAAACTCCGTTCGGGACTTGTGATTCATAAGTTGGATTAATAACTGTCATCTTATAACAAGAGCTGATATCTTATAAAATTGAGCGGTCGATCTGTTGCAATCATACGGTTAATTGCGCCAGATCGACTGCTTGTTTCCATGAAAAAGAGCGGTTGTTTATAGCGAAACGACTGCTCCTTTGTGCCACATCAACCGTATATTTGTGGCAAACGTATCATTTAATATTTCCAAACGACAGATGGTATTTTCCGTGTAAAGCCGTATCTTTGCAACATGACTGCTGAAGATACTTATAAAACCATCTCCGAACCCTCTGAAGGTATTTATACGGAAAAGCGAAGCAAGTTTATCGCTATCGCTCTTCCTGTGCGTAGCCTCGATGAAATAAAGGCGCATCTTGAAACGTATCAGAAGAAATACTATGATGCGCGCCATGTGTGTTATGCCTATATGCTCGGAGCGGCACGCAAGGATTTTCGGGCCAATGATAACGGAGAGCCTTCGGGCACTGCAGGAAAACCGATTCTCGGACAAATCAATTCGAACGAGTTGACAGATATATTGATCATTGTAGTCCGTTATTTCGGTGGAATCAAGTTGGGCACAAGCGGATTGATTGTAGCTTACAAGGCTGCTGCTGCCGAAGCCATTGCTGCCGCTACAATCATAGAAAAAACGGTGGACGAGGAAGTGACTGTTATGTTTGAGTATCCTTTTATGAATGATATAATGCGTATCGTGAAGGAAGAAGAACCGGAAATACTCAATCAGTCGTATGATATGGATTGCAGTATGACATTGCGCATTCGTCGTTCGATGATGGCGAAACTGCGTGCCCGGCTGGAAAAGGTAGAAACGGCTCGGATTTTGGATGAAGAAGAAAATCATTGAATGGAAAAGTGCCAATTAATATACTGAAAGTAAAATAGGAGAGAAAGAGAATTTGAACCGGATGAGAAAGAAATACTACATGATATCGAGATTGCTTTTGCTTTTTCTTGTGTGGAACGGTGTACAAGCCTATGCACAGGAAGCTCAAAAGTTTGCTCCCAACAACATTCCTGTTCCTTGGTATTCGCAGAAAATAGCGGGATATCCTTATTCGCATTGTTCTCTGGCTTCCTCGTTAATGGTCTTTGATTATTTTAAAGGGATGACGGCTGATACGCAACGCACAGCTCAGGATGCAGAACAGAAACTGATTGAATATCAGCGGAATTACTTTCTGAAAAAGCGCGCTCCTTTCCGTCGTCGCACTTCGATAGGGCAAGGAGGATACTATTCTTTTGAAATTGATTCTTTGGCACGCTATTATGAAAACATGATAAGTGCCGAACATTTCCAGCAGAAAGATTATCGGATATTGAAAGATTATATCGATCGTGGTATACCTGTGCTTGTGAATGTGAGATATACAGGTGCGGTTCGTGGTTTGCGTCCCGGCCCGAGAGGACATTGGATGGTACTTCGCGGTATTGATGACAAATATGTGTGGGTGAATGATCCCGGACGTTCACCGGAGATGCGGAGCAAAGGGGAAAATATCTGTTACCCTATTAAGAAACAGCCGGGCAATCCTTCTTATTTTGATGGTTGCTGGACGGGACGATTTATCGTAGTCACTCCCGGAGAATGGATACGGAACTCCCTGTTTGCACAAGTCGGCAAGCTCCCTCCGTTGGAAGAGGTGACCCATATCCTTCCTCCGGTTGTGCCGTCTGCAATTTTTCCGCAGGTTATCAATCAGTAGGAGTTGCTTATGGCCTATTATAATAAGGAAGATAGCAGTCGCAGAGATAGGATAAAATTAGATTAAGATAAAAACAGTTGTAGCAAAATAAAGAAAAAATATATGGCATTCGAAGCAACTAAAAAAGAATGGTGTGAACTTTATACTTTCTTCCGTTTGTTGGCGGACGGGAGAGTAGCGTTAGGCACGGCGGAAGCAAAGGCAGGAGATATATTCTGGCCTGTTGCAATGATTCAGAGGGAAGAGCATGACGGGACACGTCGGTATTATATTGAGAAAGAGACGATTCGCATCGAAGGGGAAACAGGAGTTAAAACTATGCCTCGTGAAGATTTCGGTATCGTAGCGGACTTGATACTGAAAGCGGTTAAATCCTCTTCGGAAAACGATGTGACCTCTCCGGATGGAGTAGAGGAGTTTCTGGATGAAGCGGCTATCTTCGACTTGGAGGCAAAAACGGAGGATCGCACCGATTTCTCCATTGCATTCTGGCATTCGGAAGCGCCTTTGAAAGGATTTAATGTCCGTTCGCGGTTGAGTGCCATGAATCCATTGTTGGATGGAGGGCGTGCGGCGAATCTTAAGCTGGAGCAGACCGGGATTAAATTTGCTACTCCGACAGTAAACAAGATCAATGCTTTGCCGGAGAGCCCTAATGAAGTTGCCGAGCGTATGATGATGATCGAACGTTTGGGAGGAGTGCTTAAATATTCGGATGTGGCCGACCGTGTATTTCGTAGCAATCTTTTGATGATTGATTTGCATTTCCCGCGTGTACTGACAGAGATGGTTCGTATAATGCACCTTGACGGCATATCACGTGTGAGTGAGCTGACGGAGATTATCAAACAGATGAATCCGCTGAAGATCAAGGATGAACTGATAAACAAGCATAAGTTCTATGAATTTAAAATAAAGCAATTTCTGATGGCACTGGCATTGGGAATGCGTCCTGCAAAGATCTATACCGGGCTGGATTCGGCAGTGGAAGGCATTCTGCTGGTAGATGGTAATGGAGATGTGCTTTGCTACCATAAATCCGAGAAACAAGTGATGGAAGATTTCTTGTTTCTGAATACTCGCTTTGAAAAAGGATCTTTAGAGAAGGATAAATACGGATTTTTGGAGAGGGAGAATGGAGTCTATTATTTCAAACTAAACGCAAAGATCGGATTGGTCAAACGGTAGAAAAAAAGTACAAAGTATTGAGACTGTCAAACTAATAATGATGATATACTTATATAAAACACTTGTCGTCCATGAAAACAAATGAAGTTTTAGAAAATATCAAGGCGCGCCGTAGCGTGCGTGCTTATACGGAGCAACAAGTTCCGGAAGAAGATTTGCAGGCAATCCTGGAGGCTGCAACGTATGCTCCGAGTGGAATGCATCTGGAAACATGGCATTTCACTGCTATTCAGAATGTCAGTAAACTGGCAGAACTAAATGAACGCATAAAAGGAGCTTTTGCTAAAAGTGATGATGTCCGTTTGCAGGAACGTGCCCGCAATAAGGCTTATTGCTGTTACTATCATGCTCCGACTTTGGTAATTGTTTCTAACGAACCTACTCAATGGTGGGCGGGTATGGATTGCGCTTGTGCAATAGAGAATATGTTTTTGGCTGCACAGTCTTTAGGTATCGGCTCTTGTTGGATTAATCAGTTAGGTACGACTTGTGATGATCCCGAAGTACGTGAATTTATCACTGTATTGGGAGTACCGGTTAGTCATAAAGTATACGGCTGTGTTGCGTTAGGATATGGCGATCCGAAGATTACAATGAAAGAGAAGAAGATAAAAGCGGATACTGTAACTATTGTTAAGTAGAAATCATACTTTCAGATTTACACTTGGACTTATCTTCTATGTTACGAGACATAAGCCTTGGGGAAACTAATGTTTCTCCAAGGCTTCAGTTTGTTTGCCCCCTTGGCTTATAGAAATAAGCCCACGCCTCAAGGAATGTGAGCCCCGGGGTTACTCAAAGGTACCATAGCGAGTGGGTAGCAACTTACGGTCTCCCAATGTGTTGTCTACACGTGCTACATTTACCCAGAATTTATTATCGCGTACACTCTCTATCGGATAAGCTGCCTTCTCACGTGTGTAGGAATGCTCCCAACGGTCATTCACAACCTCGTATTCCGGATGCGGCGCGTTAGCCAATACATTATCGTTCTTGTCCGCTTCGCCATTCTTCACTTCCTGAATCTCTTTCCAGATATTCAGCATGACAGCTACGAAGTTATCCAATTCCGCCAAACTCTCGCTTTCCGTAGGTTCAATCATCAATGTGCCGTGAACAGGGAACGAGAGGGTAGGGGCATGATAACCGTAGTCCATCAAACGCTTGGCGATGTCATTTTCGGAGATACCAGTCTCTTCGTACACTTTGCGGCATTCCAGAATCATCTCATGACCAACAAAACCATTTGCTCCACGATAGACAATGCCGTATGTATCTTTCAGACAGGCAGCCAGATAGTTGGCGTTCAAGATCGCTATTTTAGTAGCTTGGGTGAGTCCTTCCGTACCCATCATCCGGATATATCCGTATGTAATGGGGAGAATACCCGCACTACCGAACGGAGCGGACGATACCTGATTCTGGGTATTGCCGAAGATACCGTGTCCGGGCAGGAAAGGAACCAGATGTTCCGCTACACAGATAGGGCCTACTCCCGGACCTCCGCCACCGTGTGGCGAGGCGAATGTCTTATGAAGATTCAAGTGGCAGACATCCGCGCCGATGAATCCCGGATTAGTCAATCCCACTTGCGCGTTCATATTGGCTCCATCCATATATACTTGCGCTCCGCAAGCATGGATAATGTCGCAGATCTCTTTTATTTCCGTTTCAAATATACCGTGGGTGGAGGGATAAGTGATCATCAGCGCAGCCAATTCCTCCTTGTTCTCTTCGGCTTTGGTACGTAAGTCATCCATCTTCACATTTCCGTGCTCGTCGCATGCGCAGGTGATTGTTGTAAATCCCGCCTGGATAGCCGATGCAGGATTCGTTCCATGAGCCGATGCGGGTATCAATATCTTGTTCCGATGTCCTTGACCTATACTTTCCAGATAGGCACGAATAACGCGAAGGCCCGTATATTCTCCCGCAGCCCCCGAATTCGGTTGTAGGCTGACGCCGGCGAAGCCGGTAATAATCTTCAAGTCGTCACTCAAATTCCTTATAAGTTCACGATACCCTTCCGCCTGGTCTTCCGGAACTAACGGATGCATTCCCATAAACTCGGAACGGCTTAAAGGCAACATTTCTGCGGCTGCATTCAGCTTCATGGTGCATGATCCGAGAGAGATCATGGATTGTGCCAATGAGATATCCTTTCGATCCAAGCGTTTGATATAACGCATCATTTCCGTTTCCGTATGATATTTGCTGAACACTTCATGGGTAAGGAAAGGAGTCGTACGTTTCAAGGCTTTGCTGATCGTACTTCTTTCCGGGATGTCGTCTACCTTCTGATAGTCCTTTCCGGAGGCAATGGCGAAAATGGAAAGCAGCACATTAACGGCTGCAATATCCGTTGTTTCGTCAATACTGAAACCTACGTCTCCGTTCTCGTAATACCTCAGATTAACTTCCTTGCTAAGGGCAATCGTGCGAATCTGTTGTGCGGAAACGTGTTCGGGCAATTCAAAACGCAGTGTGTCGAAATATTGCGCATTTACTTGCGTGTAACCGAATTTCTTCAGTTGCTTGTCGAGAAACACTGTGATACTGTGGATGCGGGAGGCAATGGTCGAAATCCCTTCCTGTCCGTGGTAGACTGCATAGAAGCCTGCCATTGTGGCCAGCAGAGCCTGTGCCGTGCATATGTTTGAGGTCGCTTTTTCACGTTTGATGTGCTGTTCGCGAGTCTGCAATGCCATCCGGTAACAGAGTTTTCCATATTTATCTTTAGACCATCCGATGATTCGTCCCGGCATATTCCGCTTATACTCATCCCGTGTGGCGAAGTAGGCTGCAGACGGACCGCCATAGAACATGGGCGTACCTAAACGTTGCGTCGTTCCAAACACGATGTCCGCTCCCCATTCTCCCGGAGGAGTCAGCAGGGCAAGACTCAGAATATCGGCAGCAACAGCCACTTTGCATTCTGCCGTATGCGCTTTCTCTGTGAATGCGGCATAGTCTTCCACATTTCCGTTGGAATTGGGATATTGCAAGAGGCAGGCGAATATTTCCGGTGAAGGTTCGAACTCTTTATATTTGCCGACACGCAGTTCGATACCTTGAGGAACGGCACGTGTTGTCATAACAGCCAATGTCTGCGGGAAAATATTTTCGTCCACAAAGACTACATTGGCACCGGACTTTTGTTGTGCGCGTGAGCGGAGGGCATACATCATACTTACGGCTTCGGCGGCGGCAGTACCTTCGTCGAGCAATGAGCAGTTGGCTAGCGGCATGGCGGTGAGGTCACATATGGCAGTCTGAAAGTTCATCAGTGCTTCCAGACGTCCCTGTGATACTTCCGTCTGATAAGGAGTATAAGAGGTGTACCACACCGGATTTTCGAATACATTCCGTTGAATGACGGCGGGAGTAATCGTATTATACCAACCCAATCCAATATAGGTCGTATAAAGTTTGTTTTTACCAGCCAATGTGGCTATGTGTTTTCCAAATTCGTATTCCGTCAACGGACTAGTCAATGCAAGCGGCTCTTTCAGTCGGATATTGGCAGGAATTGTTTTGTCAATAAGTTCGTCTAATGATTCTACGCCAATCTTGCGAAGCATTACGGCTGTGTCTTGTTCATTGATGCCGATGTGACGGCTAGCTAACAAATCGGTTTTCATAATTTGTGGGGGATTATATTTTATCTAAAAAAAGGGTTTTCTGCTTTTTCCATTCCGATGGTCGTAGGAGCACCGTGTCCCGGATATACGACGGTTTCGTTAGGGAGTACGAACAGACGGCTGCAAATGTGCTCTATCAGTTCGTCGAAGTTGCCTCCTGTAAGGTCTGCACGTCCGATACTGCCTTGAAACAGGACATCACCGGAAAACATACAGTTCTCTTCTTTGCAATAGTACACCAGACTGCCGGGAGAATGGCCTGGCACATGGATTGCTTCCAGTTGGGTATGTCCGAAGGTGATAATATCTCCATCATGCAAGTATTTGCCCAATGGCACAGGGGCTTCCTGCAACTGAAAACCGAACATCCTACTTTGCTTCGGTGCTTCATCGATCCAATATTCATCCGCTTTGTTTGCTTCTGCCGACAGACCGAACTCTTTGAGCATGAACGGGTTTCCGAAAATGTGATCCAAGTGTAGATGAGTATTCAGCAGATGTTTCACGTTCAGTTCATTTGATAGAATGAATTTTTTTAGCACCTGCTTTTCTTCTTCGTAGAAGCAGCCCGGATCGATTACAACCGCTTCCTTTGTTTCATCCCATAAAACATAACAGTTTACGGGAAACATATTAAACTCAAATCTCTTTATTTTCATGGTTCTCTATGATTTATCTTATATATCAAGCATATAGTTTCTAAATCGGAACATATACCACTTTTTTGGTTTCAAAGAACTCTTCCTTAAAATTGTCACTTAGGTTGTGAATGACCGTCTTATGTTTGAAAGGCATTGTTTCGTGTTCCAGCTCACCGCCTTTAAGGCAGATCAATCCGTTTGGCAACGCATTCTGCTGTTTGGAAGAAATGTTTTTCTTGATAATCTTTATCAGATCCGCCAGAGGCATGACTGCACGGCTGACAACGAAATCGAACATTCTCTTCTCTTCTTCGGCACGGGCATGGCGGAAAGTGACATTTTTCAATCCGATGGCATTTGCCACTTCAGTGGCTACGCGCACTTTCTTACCGATACTGTCGACCAGATGAAATTGGGTTTCCGGAAATAATATTGCTAAAGGAATGCCCGGAAAACCTCCGCCCGTACCTAAATCCATAACACTGGTGCCGGGACGGAATTGAATTACTTTTGCAATGCCTAACGAATGGAGCACATGATGTTCATATAAATTCTCGATATCCTTACGTGAGATAACGTTGATTTTTGAATTCCAATCGATGTAGAGGTCATATAGAGCTGCAAATTGTTTACGCTGCTCTTCTGTCAGATCAGGAAAATATTTCAGTATGATTTCCACTGCTGTTTCGTTTTTTATGAAGTTTAATCTTTTAGTTCTCCCAGAATCGGGTTACTGCCTAATAAATGCTCCATCATCGGGAACGGCACGGTCACTTTCACGGGACCCATAGCGTATGGAGTGATATCATAGACATTGTAATAGAAAGTTATCCCTTCTTTGCTTAAATAGAAATTTTCGGTTGGAGTGATGTCTCCGGTAGAAGCATAGCCCATATCTTCCAATGCTTCGTGAGTCGTCACTTTATTATCAGCCATGAGCTGGTTCCATATTAAGTCGGTCAGCGCATCTTTATATTCTCCTACGAAGATGTCATCGAGACGGAGCGGGCGCATCAGTGTGAGGTCCATATTCAGATAGGTAGTCATGTAAATGCCGTGTGCGCCTCCGGTATATTCGTTATAGTCGATGCGATATACAAGCAAGTCCTTTTCATATAGTTGTACATGGCTTTCTATACCTTTATAATATGAATACCAGGCACCGATGGAGGATTCGTCCTCTTTGTCTTTTTCGTCTTCGGCATACATCGGTTCCAGATCACGGCGATACTCGTTGACATAATTCTCTGTATATTGCTTTATAACCTCCTCCGGCTTTTCTCCGATATACTTGTCGCCGAAACAAGCGGATATGAAATAGGCATTCAGACTGTCTTTCAGCATATCATCCGATGACTTGTCGGAATAGGTGAAATTGATGATGATGTTACATGCCGGTTTGGCTGTATCATTAAAGAGGTGTGTCGTCTCATTTACCCGGATACTATCGAACTGTAACGCACCTGTGTTTTTGTTCATCTTGTCATGACAAGAAAAGAAAAAGCCGCTTACCGAAAGTATAATAGCAAGCAAACTGACATATTGTTTTTTCATACTCGTTTTTTCTATAAATTCTACATTTGTTCTATCATTCACTATTGACAAATATAGATGAAATTCATGAATCGGACGAATAAAAACAGAAAAATATTCAGGTATTCGCTCTTTCTGTAAGCTGCTTTTCTTGTAGAGTGCGGAAATGAGGCTTAGTGGTTGCAGACTTTACTTATGTCTACTGTAAACCCATTTTCTACCGGCATGAATTTTCCTTTCTTCTTCAGAAATTCGATGAGGGTATCCACATCCATATCTTCTGCCGAACAGGCATAGAAATGTTGTTGTTCACCGAACTGTTGAATGATTGCTTCCCGTAATGATGCTTCCGAGTAGCTATTGCCTTCCATCATGTGGAGGACTTCATGAGCATGTAATTGTTCCATAATCTTTTTTTTCTGCAAAGATAAGGCAGAGATTGCCCGGAGTTTGTAACATATGTGACAATGTTATATTAATATTCATTGAAAATTGAAAATAACCATTTCGCCATGTGTCCCTATTCTGAAAGGTGGTCCCCATAGAGACAGTCCGGAAGATACATATATATGCGTGTTTCCCCATTGGCGATAACCGTGGCTTTGCTCGAATATATAATCAGTCACCCAATTGATAGGCCATATTTGTCCGTGGTGTGTATGCCCGCTGAATTGCAAGTCGATGCCGGCAGCTTCCGTTTCTTTCAGGTTAAAAGGTTGATGATCCAATAATATGGTAGGTTTGCTCTGATCGACACCTGCCATTAACTCTTGCAGGGAACGACGCTTGCGGTTATGACGGTCGTCACGTCCTATCAGTTGTATGCCGTTAGGAAGTGTAACTACCGAATCGCGCAATAACTGTATAGGAGTGTGTTTTATATATCGGATACTTTCATCAATACCACTGATGTATTCGTGATTGCCGGGCACCATGTAGATGCCCATAGGAGCTTTCAAGTCAGCCAGTTCTTCCGCCATATTCTCTGTATAAAGAGGTACGACACTGCTGTCAATCAAGTCACCACTAATCAGTATAAGGTCAGGACGTTGCGCATTGATCATTTCCACATATCCTTTTAATGCTGCTTTCCCTGTACCGTTTCCCAAATGAACATCACTGATAGCGACGATTTTAATTGCTTGGGTAGTATCTTTATATTGTTTTCCGGTTAAAATGCTGACTACATTGGTTTCCGGATGGTGATAGTTGTAGACTCCATATCCCAACAATGCCAATGTGAATAGCAGGGATAAATGAAATCTATATTTACAAACGACTTTAAATAATCTCAAGATGTCAAACACAAGCAGGAGTAAAGCCATGTATAAAGTAAATATCAACCAACTTGTTCCGATGATGTACATTGAATGGGAGATAAATGCAGGCATTGCAAGATTACGAGCCGACATTGTAACGAAAAAGGATAAGGCGCATCCCCAGAATAAAACGGTTAAGAGTATTTTCGCCCCAAGAGATTTAACTTTCAGAGCTTGTCTTGCTCTGATAAATATATAGGCATTGCCTGCCAGATAAAGTGTGATAATAAGGAGTAGATATGTAAGCATAATGTTACTTGAAAATCAACGAATTTATTCGGAGCAAAGATAGGTCTTATTGTTGAGTAAAAAGAGTTAATTGTGCTGATATGACTCTAAAATACTCAAATAATGACCGAGAGAATCTATTTGTAATGGGGATTGAATCTTAATAACGAAAACATATAGGAAAAGTCTGTTTTTATTTCTATCTTTGCCCCCTGAAATGAAAAGACTAGCCTACATATCCGTATTGTTTCTTTCTCTTCTGATTATCTATTCAGGAGGGGGAGTCTCTATTGTACATTATTGTTGTGCCCGTTGTGAAACGGTGCAGAGCTGTTGTGATACAGGCTGTCCGAAGTGTAAAAAGACTCATACTTGTGATTCAAAAAAAGGTTGTAAAGATAAGGGTTGTACAGCTATTATCTATAAGCTCGATTTGATGAAACATACTACTGAACTGACAACATCAGCTTTAGTAGTCGATCTTTTGTGTGAGCATTTTTGCTATCTGTTGACTCCGACCTATGCGGATAAATCGGTAGAATATGATAGTCTGACCTCTCCGCCACCTCTCTGTTCGAGGCAGAAGCTGGCGCTATATTCCACTTATATTATTTAGCCACTATTTCTTTCTTATTTAATCCTTTGCTTTCAATAGAACATGAAAGTAAAGCAGCACTGAATGCAACTAAGTTGCATGAGAAATGAATTAATTTTGTATCTCGAAAGTAACTTTAGAAAGAATGAAATATATGATAATAGGACTGTTCCTGTTATTTGCCGGCAATATATATGCGCAAGTACGGGGAACAGTGAAAGATAGTACCGGGGAGGCTATTCCGGGTGCCAATGTGTTCTGGATGAATACAGGACAAGGAGTGACAACGAAAGAGGATGGTAGTTTTTCTATCACTAAACCTTCCAAAAGCCACATGCTGATTGTCAGTTTTATCGGTTTTCAGAACGACACGATTCATGTGAGCAGTAAAAATCAACAACTGGATATTGTGCTTCGTGATGGAGTGGAACTGAATGAAGTGAATATTGTCACTCGTAAACTGGGAACGATGAAATTGCGCAGTAGCGTAATGAACGAAGACATGATAAGCAGTGCCGAATTGAGTAGAGCCGCTTGTTGTAACCTGGGTGAAAGTTTTGTGACGAACCCTTCAGTAGATGTGAGTTATTCCGATGCGGCAACAGGAGCCAAACAAATTAAATTGTTGGGGCTGTCCGGCACTTATGTGCAGATGTTGACGGAAAACATTCCGAATTATCGGGGAGCCGCCGCTCCTTATGGATTGGGATATGTCCCCGGTCCGTGGATGCAGAGTATACAGGTTTCCAAAGGAACATCTTCGGTGAAGAATGGTTATGAAGCCATCACAGGACAGATAAACGTAGAATTTAAGAAACCGCAGTTGCCGGAAGCCGATTGGGTGTCTGCCAATCTTTTTGCAAGCACTACCAACCGGTATGAAGCCAATGCGGACGCTACATTGAAACTTTCCAAACGATGGAGCACTTCTCTGCTGGCGCATTACGAAAATGAGACCAAGGCGCATGATGGCAACGATGACGGATTTGTGGATATTCCGCAGGTAGAACAATATAATGTGTGGAACCGGTGGGCATATATGGGCGACCATTATGTTTTCCAGGCAGGTATCAAAGCCCTTTCTGAAACACGTACCAGCGGACAGGCCAATCACGGAGGGACAATGCACTCCGGTGACCTGTATAAAGTAGGGATCGATACAGAACGCTATGAATTCTTCACCAAGAATGCCTATATCTTTAATAAGGAGAAGAATACGAACCTGGCTTTGATTCTTTCCACCACTTTACACAATCAGGATGCTACGTATGGACGCAAACTGTATAATGTGGATCAAACCAACGTCTATGCTTCGCTGATGTTTGAAACGGAATTTAATCCGCAAAATAGTTTCTCCGCAGGGTTGAGCTTCAATTATGACGCTTATGACCAACATTACCGTTTGGAAAATACAACGGACAATCCTCTCAAAGCCTTTGAAAAGGAAGCTGTTCCCGGTGCTTACGTGCAATATACGTTGAACCTGAATGATAAATGGATGGTAATGGCCGGTCTGCGTGGTGATTACAGTAACGAACATGGTTTCTTCGTGACTCCGCGTGCGCATCTTAAGTACAATCCGAATGATTATGTGAATTTCCGTCTTTCTGCCGGAAAAGGGTATCGTACCAATCATGTGTTGGCGGAAAACAATTATCTGCTTTCCAGTAGTCGTAAGGTAGAAATAGCTAAGAATCTGGATATGGAAGAAGCATGGAATTACGGTGCCAGTGTATCTACTTATATTCCTATATTCGGCAAAACGCTGAATGTAAATGCAGAATACTATTATACAGATTTCTTGAAACAAGTAATAGTGGATATGGATAGCAACCCGCATGAAGTGGCTTTCTATAATTTGAATGGACGTTCTTACTCGCATGTATTCCAAGTGGAAGCAAGTTATCCTTTTTTCAAAGGATTCACCTTGACAGGAGCTTACCGACTCACGGATGCAAAAACGACTTACAAGGGGGTGCGAATGGAGAAACCTCTAACCAGCAAATACAAAGGCTTGCTCACTGCTTCTTACCAGACTCCGCTGGGGATTTGGCAGTTTGATGCAACACTGCAACTGAATGGTGGAGGTAGGATGCCTGCTCCTTATGAATTGGGAGATGGACAGTTGTCCTGGGAACGTCGATATGGTAGTTTTGAGCAGTTGAGCTTACAGGTGACACGTTACTTCCGCCGCTGGTCTATCTATGTAGGAGGCGAGAACCTGACCAATTTCAAACAAAAGAATCCGATTGTCGATGCGGCAAATCCTTGGGGAAGCAACTTTGATTCCACTATGATATGGGGACCGGTACACGGGGCAAAAGGATATATCGGAATACGTTTTAATTTAGCTAGGAATAGTGAGTAAAAACTAGGAATAGTGAGTAGCGAAACGATCGCATAGAAAATAAAGAATACTAATTTTAAACTGATAGGAAAAATGAAAACAAAAAGATGGATGGTCACTTGCGTGGTGGCTCTTTTGAGTGTAGCAGCTGTATTGGCAAAAGATATTCGTGTAGTTGTATTCAAAGTGTCCCAGATGCATTGTGAGAAATGCGAAAAGAAAGTAAAAGATAATATGCGCTTTGAAAAAGGATTGAAGGATATTGCAACTGAAGTAAAAGCCAGGCTGGTAACTATCACGTATGATGCCGAGAAAACAAATGTAAAGAAGTTACAGGCAGGGTTTAATAAGTTTAAGTATGAAGCTGAATTTGTAAAAGAAACAAAGAAAGGTGATCAAAAGACTGATAAGAAGTAATTGAACAAATACCAGTGTTAGCTTGTTTCTATAAATGAACAATGGTTCTTTCCCGACTCCTTTTAAGAGGTCGGGAAAGGCATAAACTATAATTATATGGGTAACACAATAAAGAAGGCATTTCCTGTACTTAATATGCATTGTGCAGGATGTGCTAATAATGTAGAAAAAACAGTGAAAAAATTGCCGGGAGTTATCGAGGCTTCCGTTAATTTTGCTACCAATACGTTGACCGTTTCTTATGAGAAGGATCAGCTGACTCCCGGAGAAATCCGTGCGGCTGTGCTTGCGGCAGGTTATGATCTGATTGTGGAAGAAGCCCACAAGGAGGAACGCCGGGAAGAGGAGCAGCATAAGCGTTACACTCGTTTGAAGTGGAAAGTGATTGGGGCTTGGATTTTGGTAGTGCCGTTGCTGGTATTTTCCATGATACTGATGCATGTACCCTACTCTAATGAGATTCAGATGGTACTTGCTATCCCTGTCATGGTCTTTTTCGGAGGTGGTTTCTTTACCGGGGCTTGGAAACAGGCTAAACTGGGACGGAGCAATATGGATACACTGGTTGCACTTAGTACTTCCATTGCTTTTCTGTTCAGTCTGTTCAATACGTTCTTCCCCGAATTTTGGTATGCTCGTGGGTTGGAACCGCACGTCTATTATGAGGCTTCTGCGGTGATTATCGCTTTCGTCCTTACCGGGAAATTGATGGAGGAACGTGCAAAAGGCAATACCTCGACTGCTATTCGCAAGTTGATGGGAATGCAGCCTAAAGTTGCCCGGGTTCTGCGCAATGGAGTGGAAGAGGAGATTCTGATCGAGAACCTCCAGATAGGTGATATGGTTGTTGTACGTCCGGGAGAACAGATACCGGTGGACGGTCAGCTTTCCGAAGGCGATTCCTATGTTGACGAAAGTATGATTAGTGGTGAACCGGTTCCGGTGGAAAAGAAGAAAGGCGATAAAGTCTTGGCAGGAACGATCAACCAGCGTGGCTCGTTCATCATATATGCCACACAGGTAGGCAGTGAAACGGTGCTTGCCCGCATCATTTCCATGGTGCAGGAAGCACAGGGCAGCAAAGCTCCCGTGCAACGTATCGTCGACCGCATTACCGGAATTTTCGTACCTGTCGTATTGGGGATTGCTATCCTGACATTTGTTTTATGGGTTGCCATCGGTGGCAGTGAATATATCTCTTATGGCATTCTGTCGGCTGTTTCTGTCCTTGTCATTGCTTGTCCATGTGCTTTGGGACTTGCTACGCCTACTGCATTGATGGTGGGAATAGGCAAAGCTGCCAGCCAGCATATTCTGATTAAAGACGCGGTAGCTTTGGAACAAATGCGTAAAGTGGATGTCGTTGTACTGGATAAAACCGGGACATTGACCGAAGGACACCCTACTGCTACCGGATGGTTATGGGCGCAATCGCAGGAACCTCATTTCAAAGATGTGCTTTTAGCTGCGGAAATGAAATCGGAACATCCGCTTGCCGGTGCTATTGTGTCTGCTCTTCAGAACGAGGAGAAGGTAAAACCCGCTGCATTGGACAGCTTCGAGAGTATTACGGGAAAAGGAATCAAGGTCTCTTATGAGGGACATACCTATTGGGTAGGTAGCCATAAGCTCCTAAAAGATTTCAGTGCGACAGTAAATGATGTGATGGCTGAAATGCTGGTTCGCTATGAATCGGATGGCAATGGCATCATCTACTTTGGATGCGAAAACGAGTTATTGGCTATCATTGCTGTTTCTGACCCGATAAAAGCTACTTCAGCCGAAGCGGTAAAAGAACTGAAACGTCAGGGTATTGATATCTGTATGTTGACGGGTGACGGGCAGCGGACGGCATTAGCTGTTTCTTCCCGTTTAGGAATCGAACGTTTTGTCGCTGACGCTCTGCCGGACGATAAGGCCGAATTTGTGCGTGAGCTTCAAATGCAGGGAAAGAAAGTCGCTATGGTAGGAGATGGTATCAATGATTCGCAGGCTCTGGCACTGGCTGACGTGAGCATTGCCATGGGGAAAGGAACTGATATTGCTATGGACGTGGCTATGGTAACTTTGATGACATCGGATTTATTGCTGCTTCCTAAAGCTTTTCAGCTGTCAAAGCAGACGGTCAAACTGATTCATCAGAATCTTTTCTGGGCGTTTATTTATAATCTGATCGGTATTCCTATTGCTGCCGGTATCTTGTTCCCATTGAACGGTTTGTTATTGAATCCGATGTTGGCAAGTGCTGCAATGGCCTTCTCCAGTGTGAGTGTAGTGCTCAATTCATTGAGCTTGGGAAGAAAATGAGTAAGCGACTGTAAAAAGAAAACAAACTGTAAGTAAATAATAAACGGTGAATACTTTGCGGATCATGCGCAATTTGTTCACCGTTCGTTTTTGGGGATTCGTTGTTTATAATTTTATCCTCTATTGCTCTTCGTAGGAATTATCTGTTCCTGAATTCCAATGGTGTCATTCCTACGTACCGCCTAAAATACTTACCAAAGAATGAGGCGCTGGGGAAGTTTAGTGAGTAAGCTATCTCTTGGATAGTCATATTAGTTCCTTTCAGTTTCGCCTTGGCGTCCATGACCACAATATACGCAATGGTATCCAGCACACTTTTGCCTGTCACTTGTTTTACGGTTGTACTTAGATGTTGAAGCGATATTCCTAGTTTATCTGCGTAGAATTGTGCACGACGTTCATCTTTATAATTCTCGGTGATGGCTTGAATCAATTCCCGGCAAATTTCCTTTTTACGGTTCGAACTATTGTTTTCACCCGGAAATTTACGATATATCAATCGTATGCTTGTCAAGATAGTCTGAAGAGATAATTCAACCAATTCAGAATCCATTTCAAAGTTCTCATTACAACTGACACGCGATAATAGAGCAAAATAGTCTTTCAGATAACTGGCTACTTCTTCATTGAGAGGGATTACCGGCTGTTCTATCAGTTTTGGATATTCATTACCGATGTTTTTCATCAGATTGATTCGTCCGGCACAATAGGCGGAAAAACCGGCAAAGCAGAGACATACTTTTTCTGTTTTCTCCCGAAATTGGATGATTGTTCCCGGTAATAATGTTATCAGGTCATTCGGACGGATTTCATAATCAAGCAGATTGATGGAGGCTTTCATCGAGCCTTCGGTGCAGATGGCAACAATACATGCCTGCAACCGACAGGATTGCTTATAGATATTGAGAATGTCTTCCGTAACATTCGTCCATGCTAATACTTCGGTAGGCAAGTCTACCTGTGGGAAGTCCATTTTCATAGTTGCGTTTGTTATATTTATATCTGCAAAAGTACATATTTTCTTTTTATTTCTTACCTTTGTTTTTATGAAAACAACTTTTATCGATTGGAATTTAATACCGTATGCCGAAGCGTGGCAACGGCAGGCGGAGTGGTTTGACGGTGTAGTTCGGGCAAAATCCCAGAGTGAAGTCTATGAGAACCTCATTATTATGTGTGAGCATCCACACGTTTATACATTGGGGCGCAGTGGAAAAGAAAATAATATGTTGCTGAGTGATGAGCAGCTAAAGGCGATTGGTGCTACTCTTTATCATATAGATCGGGGAGGGGACATCACTTATCATGGTCCCGGACAGTTGGTGTGTTATCCGATATTGAATTTGGATGAATTTGCATTAGGACTAAAGGAATATGTTCATTTGTTGGAAGAAGCGGTGATACGTGTATGTGCATCTTATGACATTGAAGCGGGGAGGTTGGAGAAAGCTACAGGCGTATGGTTGGAAGGTGATACCCCTCGTGCCCGTAAGATTTGTGCGATAGGAGTAAGGAGCAGTCATTATGTTACAATGCACGGGTTGGCATTGAATGTAAATACGGATTTACGGTATTTCAGTTATATTCACCCTTGCGGGTTTATTGATAAAGGCGTCACTTCTCTTCGTCAGGAATTGAAACGTGAGATACCTATGGACGAAGTGAAGCAACGCCTTGAAAATGAACTTAGAAAACTACTCCGAATCCCAGTTGCCAAGTCTGGTGCATAAGGCAATCCTTATCGGCCAGTGCATAAGAGAAATCGACGCGCATTGGCCAGAAATTAATTCCACAACCCAGCGTACCATAGTTGCCTATTCCTTTATCATTGTCTCCGAAATGGTATCCTGCGCGGACTACTCCATATTTCAGGAAGTTATATTCGGCTCCTATTCCTGCTTGCAAATGCCGGATTTCGGAAGGAAGAAGATAGTTGAAGTCAAGTGCTACTTGCAAACGATTCTCCATGCTGAATGGAAGGTCGACACTACCTCCCAATCCCAATCGTGCAGGCAATTTCTGACCATCCAGCTTTTTGCCCAGGTTGGCGGCTTGGAAACCGATAGACCAAGAAGCCATTCCATCCAGAAGATCCGTATTCCGATAATAGGTGGCACCAAAGTCAAGAGCGACACTGCTCTTGCTATCTGCTTCCTTTGCTACTTTTTCTTGCAGATATCTGAATGTCAATGACAGTGATAAGTTCTTGGCTACATTCCTGAAGTAGGCAGCTTCCAAATCCCATATACGGGGACGGTAATCCATTATTTTAGGATCCTTGAAGTGGCGGAATCCCAAAGCAAATCCATGAATACCTTCTCTTCCGATCCGATAGAAAAGAGATGCGCTGTGCAGCGCACAGTCCTTGTTGATATCAGCGTATGAATAACTAGCGCCCATTGCTTCCTGTGAGAAAGCGATTGTAGAGGCGTTATGAAAGATAGCTGTGCTACCGTTATCGGTGATAGCTAATCCTGTACCTGCCATACCTGCCGATTGGGCATCCGGAGTAAGTTCCAGAAAGTTGGCATTTGCCATTTCTTGTGCTCCCAGCAAAGCGGGGAATAAGCACGAGGCTAGAAGGAAATGTTTAACTCGTTTCATAATTCGTTATTTTTTTAGTGAGACATTCGGACAACACGTATACCTGTCCACGATTTATTATTGTTAAGCATATGATTGAGGGGATCATCACTGATAACTACTTTTCCCAGTGTAGAGGAAGCATGTAGCAGATGCAGTTTCCCTTTTATATATTGCGCTATCCCAACGTGAGCAATGTCCAGTCCGGGAAGTTTCGTTGTGATGGCGATAATATCTCCGTCCATAATCCAGGATAATCCATTCTCCGGTAATTCGCTTTTCGGCAGCCAATGTACGATTTTCCCGGATAATGCTTTCTCGTATTCGGTCATTCGGGCGATGTTTTCCGGAGAATTGGCTAGCTTTTTATATAGTTTTGGGTGAGCGGACATATAAGAGAGGTTTAATTGAAGAGTTTGTACACTGTTCTCTGCCGTCACATCCGTAAGGAATCCTTGACGGATACCATTCTCGATCCAATCGGAAGTGTAATGCAAACGGGAAGGATATCCGTCGATAATTCCATCTCTGTAGCGTATCTTTTGCAGGTTCTCAGTAAAAGAAGAGCCGAGAGCTTGAGCCAGTGTGTATTCTACAAAAGTGAGGCAATCCACTGCATCGGTCCGGATAACCAACTCTTCTTCTCCATCCCGGTCTAGCGTATTGGCCACATATTTGGTTCCCAAATAAGACTTTCCGATTTGCAGCATCGTTCGAGAGTCCTGCGGAGTGAGCTCCGCAGGCTGTTGTTGGGCAAAAGTCATTGCACTTATAAACGATACTATGACGGATAAAAGTCTCCTCATGTTTGCTTATTTAATTTTCATTGAGGCTTTGATGAAATAGAGAATCAGCAGGGCGTATGCTCCTAACGCCAACACTTCCGACCAAGTATTGTTCAGCCATGCTTCGTTCACCAAGTTGATTCCACCGAAGCGCATCGCGGCACTGATAACCCCCATTAACGCGCCACCGGCAATGAAACCGGAAGCCAGCAATGTTCCTTTTTCTCCTCTTTCCGTATTGATAGTCGAATCTTTGCTGCGGCTGGTCACAAACCAATTGACAGCTCCGCCTACAACCAACGGCACATTCAGTTCCAATGGAATAAACATACCTAGTGCGAAAGCTAATGCAGGAATCTTGCAAAGAGTCAGAATAATCGCTAAGACAGCACCGATGCCATATAATAACCAAGGTGCGCCTACACCACTCATCAATGGTTCGATAACAGCAGCCATCGCATTTGCCTGTGGAGCAGCTAATGCTCCGCTCGTAAATCCGTATGTCTTATTCAGGATAATCATTACACCGCCTACTGTTGCAGCCGATACAATTGTTCCCAAGAACTTCCAGGTCTCCTGTTTGGCAGGAGTACTTCCCAGCCAATAACCGATTTTCAAGTCGGTAATGAAACCTCCGGCCATTGAAAGCGCAGTACACACCACACCGCCCATCACTAATGCTGCAACCATGCCTGAAGGGCCTTTCAGTCCTACGGCTACCATCACTACAGAAGCCAGAATCAGTGTCATCAATGTCATACCCGATACGGGATTTGTACCGACAATTGCAATCGCATTGGCGGCTACCGTAGTGAACAGGAAAGAAATACCTGCAACTAGAAGAATCGCTACCAATGTGTGTAGCAGATTTCCTTGCATTACATCAAAGTAGAAGAACAGTACGATGAGTATCAAAGTGATGATAGAACCGATTGCAATAATCTTCATCGAGAGATCCCGTTGTGTACGGATAATGTTTTTCTCTACATTGCCTTTACCGCCCATCTCTTTGGCAGCCAGTCCAACTGCACTTTTAATGATTCCCCATGAACGGATGATACCAATGACACCTGCCATAGCAATACCGCCGATACCAATGCTCTTAGCGTAATATTTGAATATTTCTTCCGGACTCATCATCCCTACAGTAGATGTAATCTCCGGATTCCATGCATTCAGCACACTGTCTCCCCAAATAGCGGACATTCCCGGAATGATAATCCACCATACAGCCAATGAACCGGCGCAGATGATGGAAGCATATTTTAATCCGACTATATAACCTAATCCCAATACGGCAGCTCCGGTATTTACCTTGAATACCAGTTTGGCTTTTTCCGCCAGCATTTCTCCGGCACTGCACACACGGGTCGTAAAATTCTCATTCCACCAACCGAATGTGGCTACGATAAAGTCATATAATCCACCAATCATTCCCGCCATCAGCAAGGGTTTGGCTTGGCTTCCGCCTTTTTCTCCGGAGATCAATACCTGCGTGGTAGCTGTCGCTTCAGGGAAAGGGTATTTGCCATGCATATCACTTACGAAATATTTCCGGAAAGGAATCAGGAACAGGATTCCCAATACACCACCCAGCAGGGAACTGATGAACACCTGCATGAAGGTAACTGTCATCTCTGGATATTTTGCCTGAAGGATATAAAGAGCAGGAAGTGTGAAGATCGCTCCGGCCACAATCACTCCGGAACAAGCTCCGATAGACTGGATAATAACATTTTCTCCTAACGCATTTTTTCTTTTGGCAGCTCCGGAGACTCCTACAGCAATAATGGCGATAGGAATAGCCGCCTCGAATACTTGTCCTACCTTTAATCCCAGATAGGCTGCGGCGGCTGAGAAGAGGATTGCCATAGCAATACCCCATGCTACCGACCAGAAGTTAACTTCCGGATAATTTTTTGAGGGACTCATCAACGGGTTGTATACTTCCCCCGGTTTCAATTCTCTAAACGCATTCTCGGGCAACCCGGTGAATTTGTCTTCTTCTTGTTTCATAGTTTTATAATTTGCTAATGTGTCAATTTACGTTTCCGTCTTCAAAGTAAACAAAAAAAAAGGAGAACCGAAAGATTCTCCTTTATGTAATAGCCTAAAATTTTTTATTTAGCGTCTTTTGCTACCATATCGCCCTCAATATACAATCTTACCATCTCTGTTTTGGCGTTGGTACGCAAAGTGATTGATTTCTTGAAATGTCCCGGATATTTGCCTGTTCCGTTATAAGTCACTTTGATTGTACCTTTTTTGCCCGGCATGATAGGTTCTTTCGTATATTCGGGTACAGTACATCCGCATGAAGCTACCGCCTGGTGGATTACCAAAGGAGCGTCACCGATATTAGTAAAGGTAAATGTACAACTAACTACCGGACTGTTTTCTGAGAACTTGCCGAAGTCGTGAGTTGTTTTGTCAAACTTAATATCTGCATTGGTTTGAGCAAATGCAAAACTTACCCCCATTACTAACAAAGTCATAAAAAAAAGTATCTTTTTCATTTTTCCTTCTCTTTTTTGATTACAAGTGCCAAAGGTAATGCTTTTTCCCTTAAAATATACTTTATAGAGTGCGAAATAGTATTAAACGGCTTGTATTTGCTATTTGGCAAGCTCGAATCCAAGCATCATCCCGTCATAGTTATCGGCCAGAGAGCTAACGGTTTTGAGTGCGGTACTGTTGCTTTTACTACCGATAAACGCCATTAGTTTTAGCAATTTATCCGAGTTGAATAACAATTCCAGTGAATTAGAGCTGCAATTCACTTTAGCGTGCAGGTTCAGCAATCGCAAATATTTCAAGTCCACTTGTTTGGTGGAAGCATTGTAGGAGTAAGTTCCTTTCAATGTTTTCTTTCCCACTGTGCTGGTGAAAGTACTGTCCGCATTGAACGTGAAACTCATTTGCCCGTCCTTAATGCCAATCTTGCTCAACTGCTCGTTCAACTTGTTTTCCGCCATTGTCGCTGCGGCTGCACCTCCTGCTTTCATCAGCAGATTATCCGATTCGAACTCGACGGCTGAGCTTTTGTAACTCCATGTTCCGGTCATGTCGATCGTCTCAGTGTTTCCTGTAATGGCGTTCACGACTTTTGAGATGTTGTCCTTATTCAATAAGTCCGCCCATGATTGTGCCCGGCTGTTAGTTGCCGTCAGCATAAATACTACCATCAAGGTAGCAGATAAAAAATTCTTTTTCATTTTCATTTTATATTGAGATCTTTGTTTATGTTTTCTATATAATCAAGTATTTCTGTCCGTCCGGTGCGGTTTTCCGAAGAAGAAATAAAGTAGGGAGGGAGTTCTTCCCATTGTTTGCTCAGTTCACGGAGATAAGCATTGATATTCATCTTCAATCGTCCACCTTTCAGTTTATCGGCTTTGGTGAAAATGATAGAAAAAGGAATGCCGTTTTCCCCCAGCCATTCCATGAATTCGAGATCAATCTTTTGAGGTTCCAAGCGACTGTCTATTAATAGAAAAAGGTTTGTCATCTGCTCCCGTTCAAGAATATAATCCTCGATTATCGTGCGTATCTGGTCTTTCCCTTTCTGACCGCGACGGGCATAGCCATATCCCGGAAGATCGACAATATACCAGTTGTTATTAATCAGGAAATGGTTGATAAGCATCGTTTTTCCCGGAGTGGCGGAAGTCATAGCCAATCCCTTGCGGGCGGTCAACATATTGATAAGACTCGATTTTCCTACATTAGAACGACCGATGAAAGCATATTCGGGAAAAGTGCCTGCCGGACATTTCTTCACGTCTGTATTGCTAATCACAAATTCTGCGCTTGTTATTTCCATTTTCTAGTCATTTGTTTCTTTGACATCAATATTAGCCCTGCAAAGGTAAGTGTTCCATTTAACATTAGCAATTCATAACCGAATTTATATCCGGTTTCTTTTCCAATCCACCAATCGGCGAGGTAACAGAGTAGGGGTGAAAGGATAGCTATCAACGGAACCCACCGATCGTTGGTTTGTCTGCGGGTAAAAAGTCCGAAAGCAAACATTCCTAATAAGGGACCGTAAGTATAAGAGGCGATGATATAGATCGCGTCAATTACACTTTTATTGTTTAGAGTTTCTACGAGGCAGATGAAAAAAGCCAGTAAGACTGAAAGCGATAAATGTACCTTATTCCTTTTACGGCGCGCCGTTTCTTCACTGTCTTTTTCCGTATTCAGCAAATCCACGCATACGCTGGTTGTCATGGCCGTCAGTGCGGAGTCCGAGTTGCTGAAAGCGGCTGCGATAATACCGATTGTAAAAAGTATCAGAACGGGTTGTCCCAGATAACCTTGCGCTGCAAACATGGGTAAAATATCATCATTCATGGCAGGTAATGCCAATTGCATTTGTCCGGCTAATGTAATCAGTAATATTCCCAGGCACAAGAATAGAAAGTTTAGCGGGATAAATGAGAATCCGTAACAATACATATTCTTCTGTGCTTCGCGAAGATTACGGCAAGACAGATTCTTTTGCATCATGTCTTGATCGAGTCCGGTCATTACAATCACGATGAAGATACCGCTAAAGAACTGTTTAAAGAAATTTTGCCGGGATACCCAATCATCCATGACAAAAATTCTGCTGTGTTCATTGTGCTGAATGGTCTGAATAATGCCGCTAAAATCCAGACCTAACTCTTGAATTGTAAAATAGATAATAAAAATCAGTGCTGCTATCAGACAGAAAGTCTGCAAAGTGTCTGTCCATACAATTGTTTTTATTCCGCTTTTGTGGGTATATATCCATACTAAGGCAACCGATCCGACAGCGATTATCCAAAAGGGGATATGCATCTCCTGAAATACATAAGTGTGGAGAATGAGACAAACCAGATAGAGTTTGGCTGCCGTCCCCAACATACGCGACAATAAAAAGAAAAACGAGCCGGTACGATAGGCGCGCGTTCCGATGCGTGTGCCGAGATAGCCGTATATACTTGTCAAGTTGAGTTTATAATATAAAGGAAGCAATATATGCGCTACCACCATATATCCGAAGAAAAAGCCGAATGCCGTTTGCATATATGTCATATCCATGCCGCGCACCATGCCGGGAACAGAAACGAAGGTCACCCCGGAAATAGAGGCGCCGATCATGCCAAAAGAAACCACATACCAAGGAGATTTATTCTCTCCCTTGAAGAACGCTGCATTCGATCCGCCTTTATATCCGGTGATACGGGCTATTAATAATAATACCGCAAAGTAGCATATTATAGTGACAAGTATCATCATATCGACTGCAAAGGTAGTGTTTTTTGTAGGTATTATAACAATAATCTGTATCTTTGCGCCAAAATATCGATAGAACCGTAATTATTATCTATGAATCAACAATATCCTTCCATATTACTCGAAAAGGCGGTCGGTGAATTTTCCAAGTTGCCGGGCATAGGACGTAAAACGGCCATGAGGCTTGTTTTGCATCTGCTTCGTCAGGATACGGCCACCGTAGAGGCTTTCGGAAATTCCATCATGACATTGAAACGAGAGGTGAAGTACTGTAAGGTATGTCATAACATATCTGATACTGAAATTTGCCAGATCTGCGCCAATCCGCAACGGGATGCTTCCACTATTTGCGTAGTAGAGAATATCCGCGACGTGATGGCGGTAGAAGCAACCCAGCAATATCGGGGGCTCTATCATGTTTTAGGAGGAGTCATTTCTCCAATGGACGGAGTGGGACCGAGCGACCTTCAGATTGAAAGTCTGGTGCGGCGGGTATCCGAAGGAGGAATTAAGGAGGTAATTCTGGCTTTGAGCACAACGATGGAAGGAGATACTACCAATTTCTATATCTATCGTAAATTGGATAAACTAGGGGTTAAACTGAGTGTGATTGCGCGTGGCATATCCGTTGGAGATGAATTGGAATATGCCGATGAAGTAACTTTGGGACGTAGTATTGTGAACCGGACTCTTTTCACCGGAACTGTATAATTTAATATTTAGAAATTTAGAACGAACATGGAAGAACAGATAAAACGTGCTGTCAGGAATTTGAATATAGGTTATGTTTTCTTTTGGGTATTTCCGGCTTTTCTGCTTGGAGCAGGGGAGTTCGAGCTCTTGCCCGTAGGAAATCTGGTAGATAATGTACAGGCTACTTATTATTTTGAGACTATCGGCATTCTGTTGACGGCACTTTGCGTACCTCTTTCTTTGAAGCTATTCAGCTTGGTGCTCAAAAAGAAAATAGACAATATGACTATCACGCTCGCGCTGAAACATTATGTGCAATGGAGCATTGTCCGATTGGGAATACTTGAAGTCGCCATTGTAGCCAACATCCTATGTTACTATTTGACATTAAGCAGTACCGGTAATCTTTGTATGCTCATTGGCTTGACGGCTTCTCTTTTCTGTCTGCCCAGTGAGAAAAGATTACGTAACGAACTTCACATCACAAAAGACTAAAGCGCATGAAACAATCTTATCTAACAAACGAGCGCATTTATCTTCGTGCAGTAGAGCCGGAAGATATGGATATTATGTACGAGATGGAGAATGATCCTTCTATGTGGGATATCAGCAATTTCACAGTCCCTTATTCCCGTTATGTACTGCGCCAATATATAGAAGGCTCACAATGTGATGTCTTTGCAGACAAGCAATTACGCTTGATGATTGTGAGTAAATCCGATCATGACATACTAGGCACTATTGATATTACTGATTTTGTTCCACTCCATTCGCGTGGAGAGGTCGGTATTGCCGTACATAAAGACTATCGTCGGCAAGGCTATGCAACCGATGCGCTGAAGCTACTTTGCGAATATGCTTTCGGTTTTCTGTCCTTGAAACAACTCTATGCACACGTGGCAGTGGACAACGAGGTCTGTCTGAAACTATTTGCATCGTGTGGCTTTACCCAATGCGGACTCTTAAAGAACTGGTTACAGGTAGAGGGATGCTATAAAGACGCCGTACTTCTTCAATGTCTGAATCCCCGAAAATAACTGAATCCTTATAAGATAGGTGATGAAAGCCTAAATGTCAGTTCAACGTAGGCACTTGTGGAAAACGTGACCACGTTTCATACTTGCTGCCTAGCTTTTCCAAAGCCTCTTTCCACATATCTTTGGTGTCGTTTCTCATCAGATATGAGTTCTCTTCTTCGGATACCAGCCATGTGTTTTCCTTTATCTCATTATGTAACTGATTGCTTTCCCAACCGGAATATCCCAAGAAAAAGCGGATACATTCACTCACTTTATTCCCTTGCAATATATATTTCTTTATTTCTTCAAAATCACCGTTTAGGAAAAGCCCCTTACTGACAGGGATAGAACCGGGAATTTTCTCTAGAGTATGGAGGTAGAATAAAGTATCAGTCGCTACAGGACCACCCTTGTAGAGAGGTATTTCATCCAAATACTTAAATTCCATAATAACATCATTGAGAAGCAGTGGCAATTGTTTATTGATGACCAATCCCATAGTTCCTTCCTCCGTATGATCGACCAGTAGAATTACGGATCTGCCAAACGTCGCATCGCGTAAAAAAGGTTCGGATATCAAAATCTTTCCTCTTGACGGCAACACATTATTCGATTGAATCTTAAATATGTCCAGGTCGATATTCATGCCCCTAAATTAATAAAAAAAACGGAATAACTATCGTTATTTCCGTTTTTTTTGATTTAGCAGGGTGCTTTTATGAATATCTTACCGCAAACGGTCAGGCTACCGGATGATTTTCTGCAAATAATCTCATTCTTTCATCAAGTTGTGCATATTGATGGTCTTTAATAAAAGAGGTACACGCGCGCAAACCTTCCTGATGGCTTCCGGTAGTCACTAATGAGATAGCGCTTACACCGTAGTACATCAGCTCCTTGGCAAGCTCACCGCTAGTCATTCCCGGATATCCGATTGTGAAATAAAATCCGTCTGCAATAGGATCGCCCAAGTCATTGTCATATACCAGATGGAACCCGTGATGCAGGAAGATATCTTTCAACTTCTTCGCTCTTTCACCATATATTTTCACTTCATTGAGGAAATTGTATTGTCCTTCATTAGCAGCTTTCAGCATGGCAGCCATAGCGAACTGTGCAGAATGACTCGTTCCGGAAGAAAGTGCATAGAGCACCCGATGAATGAAGACGGTCCCGAAAGTTCCGCCGCCGTACCGTTTTGTCAGTCCCGGATAACTTCTGTGATATAACTTGTCGGAAATACAACTTACACCGATACGTTGTCCGGCATAGCTGAACGCTTTCGAACCGGAAATCAACAAGACATAATTATCCGTATAATGAGCTACCGACGGCTGGTAAGGAGCCTGGTACGGCTTGCTCAAATCTTGACGGAAGTCCATTGCGAAATAGGCCAGATCTTCCAGTACAATCACATCATATTGCGTAGCCAGTTCACCGATAATCCTCAACTCTTCATCTTTCAAGCAGATCCAACTAGGATTATTGGGGTTTGAGTAGATGATTGCGGATATATTGCCTTTCTTCAAATAACTCTCCAATTTTTCTTTCAATTTGTCGCCTCGGTAATCGTATACATCGAATGTCTCGTATTTCTGTCCCATCACAACCAACTGCTGCTTCTGCACCGGAAAACCGGGATCGATAAACAGAATCGTATCTTTCTTTTCATCACATTGGCTGCAAGTGAGGAAAGAAGCGAATGTGCCTTGCATAGAACCGGTAACAGGCACACAGCCTTCCGGGTTTAAATCCACATTAATAAATGCCTTGATAAAGTTAGAAGCCTCCTTTTTCAATTCGGGCAGTCCGTTAATGTCCGGATATAGGCTGGCTATCCCTTTTTGTAGCGCTTCAACCTCTGCTTTCACCCCAACGGCAGAAGGAGGAAGTCCCGGAACACCCATTTCCATCTTAATAAACTCAACCCCTGATGCGGCTTCCGCTTTTGAAGCAATAGCTTTCACTTCACGAATGGTTGCCTTTGAAAAATCGACAATTTGAAACTCATTTATGGTTTCATCAATCAGATGTCGTTCAATTGGTGTATTTTTCATTCTATTTTCTATTTTATTAGTAGCTGCAAATGTACACGATAATTCTTAATAAACCCACTTTTTCAGAAAAAAGATACTGAAGCTATTGCAGGTTTCAAAAAAATATCTACCTTTGCATCCGCAATCGAGAGAGATGCTTTAGTGAATATTTTGGTGCGTTAGTTCAGTTGGTTAGAATACATGCCTGTCACGCATGGGGTCACGGGTTCGAGTCCCGTACGCACCGCTTCTCAACCAAGAGAGTAATAAAAAATCCCTCTGATTCTCAATGAGTCAGAGGGATTTTTTATTTACTCTCTTCTATTATTCTTTATTTCCGTTGTACCCCCATTTTACATAAATGGCTCCCCAAGCGAATCCGGCTCCAAATGCTGTGAAAATCAGGTTATCTCCCTTTTTGAACTTATTCTCAAAGTCCCAAAGGCAGAGCGGAAGTGTACCGGCACTTGTGTTGCCATACCGTTCGATGTTCACCATGACTTTCTCCGGTGGTATTCCCAACCGTTGTGTGACTGCCGCGATAATGCGTTGATTGGCTTGATGGGGAATCACCCAATCGATCTCCTCCTTACTAAGATGATTCCTTTCGATCAGAGCCTCGTGAAGCGTGCTCCCCATTGGATGGTTAAGATGCATCTTGAATTTGCCTATCGTATCTTTAGTGAACCTAAGAAACAGTTGAAACGTTGCGCCTGGATTGTGTATACGCTTCCCGGATTGTTGTATCGGGAATGGAGAAAAAAGAAACTTGCTACCAATTTCATTCGATAATCACCCAACACCCTGATTTATTACTCCCTTCACGCCTTATATAACCAGCGTCACGAAGTTCCTTGATGATTTTTTAAAGCATTCAGAATCTCTTGCAGCATAAAGTCAATGAAAGGTCCGGAATTGGCTGCTGCTGTACTAGCTTGAATAGCGTTATAATAAGCCTCTTGGTTGGCATACACCATATTTTCCACAGGGAGATGTTCAATCAAATTCATAATGGAATACACAACTGCGAATGAGCAAATGATCTTTTGCCTCTTTAAGCCATTCGAACAAATTGATTATCAATTCCGGAACTCTATTGGCAGGAGGCGCCATATGGACCAATCCTTTCTCAGAGAATACACCAACGCCACCATGTCGGAATCTGCCTGCATCATCGGTAAGCGCCATCATCATCGTACCATGTGCTTTTAATAAATCGTCTACACTGAAGGATTCAAGCTGCTATATAACTCATACGTCTTTATCGCATTCTTTACCTCTTGAATCTGGCGTAGTGGCGCTATAACAGTCTTGCCTTCTATGATATCCTTCACTTCATCTTCGGATAAAGTATTTCCTTCTATGGCCAACGAACTGTGAATTGTTCTTATCCGATTAGCTTTTCGCAATTTCATCGCATCACTCTGTTCCAGACGGATGGCATAACGTTCTATCTGTCCGGATATTTCTGCAAATCCTCATACTCTTTCCTCGCATCGAAGCATGGGCACGCTTTATGAACATTCGCGCTCAACTGATAATGCCCTACAATCTTAGCTTCGGGATACAGTCCTTTCAACTCACCCAATACCCGGCGGAGCGTTTCTTTTTGCGAAGCGGTTCTGGTATCCGCCGGCTTACCCAATTCATCCAGTCCACCTTCATAGCAAATCGATAAACTGTGCAGGTTGAATCCGAGCGCGTGTGCGCCAATCTCACTCATCGGGCGGGTGTGGTGCAGCACGCCATCCTTCGTCACATAAAAATGATACCCGATACATTTGAAGCCACGTTTCAGATGGCATTGGAGCAACTGCTCCTCCGTGAAGGGAATATTCGCACGGGTAGCACTGCAATGCACAACGATATACAAAATGCTGCGCGGCACATATTCCTCCTTCAACGAGAACTCTTTCAACTCTTTCATTCGATCCGGTCGTTTAGATATGTCCCATACAAGACGTTACACCCAGAGCAGATACGATTGAAGTAGCTACTGTAATAATGATCTGTAAAATTTGTTTCCAAATAGACTTTTTCATAATTCTTGAATTTTTAAATTAATACCACCAAACATCCTAGATTTTATTCTGCCGGATCCGGAGCTTCTCCATTATTGCCGTCATCCGGATTTCCACCGCCGCCGTTTCCATTATCCGGCTTCTCGTCCGGATCGGGAACAACCGCTTCATCGCTTTCCCCTTTCTTGACCAACGTATACTTCATCGCCTTACACATATCCAGCAGCATATTGCCCGGACGGAAGCGGACACGCGAGGTCTTGATACAGGTAGCCGCCTTAAATTTCTCAGCCGTTTCCGTAGCATTGCCAGTGGCAATCGTTACACGGAAACTGCCCATATCGCCTAAAAGGACAATATTACCCAACGCCAACTGATTCTTCATTTCCAACAAAAACTCCGTAATGCAACCTTTCAGTTCACCGATAGAATAGGAGGAACGCTCCGACACACGGCTGATTACCTCGTCCGTATCCACTCTGCGGTTACTGCGTGCCATTGCATAAAACTTAGCTGCTTCTTGTGGTTTCAACGGATTCTTACGCTCTACCACTACATACTTTTGTGCCATAAATTTAATTTTTTAATTGATAATTTTTAATTGTTCTGTAATCGATTACACTGCAAAGATACCACATCCGAAAGGGGGAGTGGACGACACCGAACGACACTGAACGATGGTTATTGTTTTTGACTAAACATTTGCTTCATTGCATAAAAAAGAGTACCTTTATAGCATTAACTAAAGAATAACTCAATAGAAAATGGAAGAAGAAAAATTTCGTGTGAGATGTTACGATAAGAATGAGTTGGCGAAGATGTATTTCCCCAAGCTGAGCGATCATGTGTCTGTGGCGAAACTCCGCCGCTGGATGCGCAACTGTACCCCTCTGATGGAGGAGCTCGCAACAGGAGATTTTCATCCCAAACTGAAAATGTTCAGCGCACGGGAAGTACGTCTGATCGCGCGCTATCTGGGAGAGCCGGATGGATATGTACCGGCACAGGAACATCCGGACATCAATTGACCGTATTTTCAGAATAAAACGACTGCTTCTTCCGGACAAATCGACCGCTCTTTTCACTTGAAAGGAGCGGTCGATTTGTTAGATAAATACGGTTGATTTCATGCAGGCAACCGCTTGATCAGACACAAAGATACGGTCGTTTGCGCATAGTTGATTTCCCGGCTGGCTGTCACCTAACGGGTGGTATTTTTCTTCATCCATTCCAAGTCGGGCTCGTAATCCACCAGCTTCGTCATACTCTTGTCGTGGCGGAAGTATATCTCACCGGTAGGTCCGTTACGATGTTTGGCAATATCGATTACTCCCAATCCTTCGGTCGGGTAACCGCTTCTACGGTCTGTCTCACGACCGGACAGGCTGGGACGGGAAAGCATCAGTACGAGGTCGGCGTCCTGTTCGATAGCCCCGCTTTCACGAAGGTCACTCAGAGCGGGACGGCCGTCGGGATGTCCCTCCACATTACGGTTCAACTGGCTGAGAAGTATCACGGGGATATGCAACTCCTTAGCTATCATTTTCGCTTTCCGGCTCGCTTGAGCCACCTCCTGTTCGCGGTTACGGTTGTGCTGGTCGCTCTTCATGTCGCAGAGTTGCAGATAGTCGATGAAAAGACAATCGCAATCCCCCTTACTTTGCAGCAGTTTGGCGGACGTGCGGACATAATCCATGCTCACCGACGGATTATCGTCGATGTAAATAGGGAGGCGCGACAGCTCCGTCGATGCCTCATGGACCTCCCGGAGTTCGGACGGAGTAAGCGCCCCGCTCAGCAAGTGGGCGGGAGAAACCTCTTTCGTAGCCGCCAGCAGCCAGCGGTCTCCCAAGCGTTCCCCTTGCATTTCGAGACTGTACACGGCAATGTGATAACCGGCGGAAGCGGCGGCACGTGCCAGATGTAGCGCAAAAGCCGTCTTTCCCACTGACGGACGGGCGGCGATGACCACCAGATCACCCGGTTGCCAGCCGCACGTCAGGCGGTTCAGTTCGTTGAATCCCGTCGGCAAGCCGGTAACTCCGTTCTTGTTCGAGGCGACACGTGTCTCTATCAGTTCCACAGTATCCTCCATCAATTGCAGCATGGAGCGGAGATGTTCGGACATCCCGCATTCCTTTTCCAATTGGTCGAGAAGGGTATGCGCATCCGCCAGCGTGTCGGCTATGTCCGTTGTCTCGTCGGCAGCCTGTGCCAGCAGTTTATGGAATCCCAAGATCGCTTCACGGCGGATATACTTCTGTTGCAGGATACGGGCGTGATACTCCAGATGTGCGCTGGACGCTACGCGTGTGGTAATGCTTACCAGTGCATAAGGACCTCCGATGAAGTCGAGTTTGCTCCTTCGTGTGAGTTCTTCCTTTACGGTCATGAGGTCTATGACCTGCCCGGCACGGTACATACTCTGCAGGGCGGCATAGATTTCACGGTTCTTCTCGATGTAGAACACTTCCGGGCGCAATATTCCGGCAACCAATGTGATCGCCTTGCTCTCTATAAGGCAGGCGCCGAGTACGATTTCCTCGAGCTCGGCGTCCTGCGGGTTTACAATGTCATCCATGAATCGTTTCAATAATCATATTCATCCAGAAACGCTTTGTCCGACAGATAAGTGCTTGCCTGCATACAGTATTTCGTATCCGTCAGATGATCGTAATACTCGTCAATCTGCCGTATGCTCATACTACGTTCACGGGGAGAAAGTTTCTTCCATTCCCGTCTGGCACGGCCGATATTGACCCTTTGCTTCTGGGTTACCTCGTGATATTTCTCCCAGAAAACCTCGAAGGTGACACCACCTGTTTCTTCACGTGCCGCCTCACGGCGTCTCTGTCCGATCAGCAAGTCATAGTCGGGGATACGGATGTGCGTGATGTACGGATTGACCACTCTTTCAATAATCCCTTCTTCGTACATCCTATCGAAGAACCGGCGTGTGCGGCTGAGTTTCCATCCGAACACTTTCGCCCAGTGGGTGAGGGAGATCACCGATTCTCCCCTCCGGCATTCGAAGGTCTGACCGTTGACGCGACACGTCACAGTGCTGTAATTGACATGGGTTAATACCAAGATGAACGCTTCGAAACTGCCCGTTGCGTTTTTAGTCATCTTCATTTGTTCCTCGAATAAGACTTTAGGGAAGAGGATGTAGCCCTTTTTCAGCATTTCTGCTATTGATTTGTTCATAACTGAATATTATTAATTCGGCTCAAAGGTATACCGGTTATTTGAACCGGGCAATTTTGCGGTTCATTCCGGTTCAAAGTGATGTTTTCAGCTCACGCCCGGAGGGGCTTTAATGCCATACGCGGGAGGGGTTTTCGGGGCCATATTTAGCGGCACCCCTCGCGGCACCCCTTGAAAATCTCTCAAACGCCTTGTAGGAAGGGGAATCCGGACGCACGTTTTTTGCGTTCCGGCACCCCATCCGGCAACTAATATATATAATAAATAAAGAATGTATTAAAATACATTATATCTTTTTCCTCATTTTGGGGATGGCAAGATAGGGATTTTCTTTAATCATTTCATATACCAGCGCAGGCGTTCCCCAACATCTCACGATGGCGGCAATCTGTTGGGGAGTAAGTGTCTGGGTGTGCGGGGTAAATCCCGCTTCCGTCAGTTGTTGCGGCAATGCCGGGTGTTCTGTTATCGTCCGGCGAAAAGCTCGCACCGCTGAACTGTTGTACTGAAAGTTTGGAAAATAAGCGATTGCCACTTCGGACAACGCATGGCAGCCGCAAAGCAGCCAGTCATAGGATTTAATTTTCATGTTTCTTTATTCATTTGTTACGGCGCAAAAGTATGCTTTCTCCGAATGATGGGATAAACTGTTATTTTTATTGTCGGTAATTTCAATATGAAATTAGTTGGAAAATATTTAAATAAAAATCTAATTATTTAAACAATCTTCTCTATATTTGCACTCGGTATTAGATTTTATATGGCATTTCTGTTCTCTTACAGACAGTAGTGCCCGGTTTAAATAAAAATAAAGGTATTAGGATGTCGAAAATAATAAAAGAAGCACAAAAACATTTACAACAGAAAAGGGAAAAATATCATCGTCAGGAAGAGAAGATAGAGGAAATGAAATGTACAATGCAACATACGGAAAAGGAGATCAAGCAATTGGAATATGCGCTGGAAGTAATGGAAAGCGCGGAAAAGGCAGGCCGTAAGCGGAGAGTGATCGCTCATGATAAGATAAAGGAGTACTTTGCTTCTTTCAGCCGTTTCTTCGACTTTCTGCAGCACCGCTTGAATCTGTTCGTGCATTATGAGCTGGCGTGCGAGATTATCTTTGCGCGCTACCGGTTCCGAAGCAGGTCGCGCACTCCCGGAAGGGAATATCTCAGTTTCGCTACCGTACTGACTTATTTTAAAAATGAAAGGGGTATGGTGAGCTGATAGTACGAATAAAATAGAAATCTAAAGATAAAAGCATGGAAAATAAATGTTTTAGGAACAGAAACGACTAAATTGATATTTTTTCCTTATTTTTGTATGTCTATTATTGAATGATATGATACAGATAATACAATTAAAAGGAAAAGACAAACGTTTATATCGGCTGCTGGCACCTCTGGTTATGGATCCTGACGTGATACGTGCCAACAACAATTACCCGTTCAAGACGAGTGAAGACTACGTCTGGTATATTGCGGTCGATGGAAAAGAAGTGAGGGGATTTATCCCGGTGGAACAGAAGAGCAAGAAAAAGGCTGTAATAAACAATTATTATATAGGAGCTGAAAATACGGAGCGGGAAGAGATCTTATCCGATCTGCTGCCTGCTATAATAAAAGATTTCGGCCCTGAGAGCTGGCTGCTTCATTCCATCACACTTGTACAAGACAAAGAAATATTCGAAAAGTTCGATTTTACATCCATGGATAAGAAATGGACACGTTACGTTAAAATGTATAGATAGGAGGCTTATGGGGAAAAAAGTTGCAGGCACTAAAAATGTATATGAGCTGGCACAAGAACGATTGAAAGTAATATTTAGCGAGTTTGATAATATATATGTATCATTTTCCGGAGGTAAGGATAGTGGGGTACTGCTGAATATGTGTATTGATTATATCCGGAAGAATAATTTGAAAATACGTCTGGGAGTCTTCCACATGGATTACGAGATCCAGTATAAGATGACCATCGACTATGTAGACCGGATATTGGAGGCCAATAAGGATATTCTGGATGTTTACCGAGTGTGCATTCCTTTCCGGGTGTCGACCTGCACATCTATGTATCAGTCTTTCTGGCGTCCGTGGGAGGACAGCAAGAAGAATATATGGGTACGCTCCATGCCCAAGAAGGCGATGACAAAGGAGGATTTCCCTTTTTATAATACGTCAATGTGGGATTACGAGTTCCAGATGCGTTTTGCGCAATGGTTGCATAATAAGAAGGACGCAGTGCGCACCTGCTGCCTGATCGGAATCCGTACCCAAGAGAGTTTCAACCGCTGGAGATGCATCTACATGAGCCGCAAATTCCAGATGTATCATAAGTATAAATGGACTTCGAAGGTGGGCAACGATATTTACAACGCGTACCCTATTTATGACTGGAAGACGACGGACGTATGGACGGCCAACGGAAAGTTCCAATGGGATTATAACACGCTGTATGATCTGTATTATCGGGCGGGTGTCAATCTGGAACGCCAGCGCGTGGCGAGTCCTTTCATCAATGAGGCGCAGGAGAGCCTGCAACTCTACCGGGTGCTCGACCCCAACACTTGGGGCAAGATGGTCGGGCGGGTGAACGGAGTCAACTTCACCGGTATGTATGGCGGCACCCACGCCATGGGATGGCAGTCGGTGAAACTTCCCGAAGGATACACATGGCGGGAGTTCATGTATTTCCTTCTGTCCACGTTGCCGGAGCGGGCACGGAAGAACTATCTCCGGAAACTGTCGGTAAGTGTGAATTTCTGGCGGACGAAAGGCGGATGTCTGAGCGACTCGACCATCCAGAAACTGATTGACGCCAAAGTGCCGATTGTCGTGATGGACAACAGCAACTATAAAACGTTGAAGAAACCCGTGCGCATGGAATATCAGGATGACATCGACATCCCGGAATTCAAGGAGATACCTACCTACAAGCGGATGTGCATCTGCATCCTGAAGAACGACCATGCCTGCAAATACATGGGATTCTCGCCTACAAAGGAGGAAATGAGCAAAAGAAGTCAAATAATGGAACAATATAGAATCATAGTATCATGAGTGTAGATAAAAGCCCTGTTTATGAGGTAAAGGCGGTGCCTGTGGAAAAAGTGTATGCCAACGATTATAACCCGAATGTGGTGGCTCCGCCTGAAATGAAGTTGCTCGAACTGTCTATCTGGGAGGATGGATTTACGATGCCCTGCGTGTGTTATTATGATAAGGAGGCCGACCGCTATATCCTGGTGGACGGTTACCACCGCTATACGGTACTGAAGACATCGAAACGGATTTACAAACGCGAGAACGGGCTGCTTCCGATTGTCGTGATAGACAAGGACCTGTCCAACCGTATGAGCTCGACCATCCGCCACAACCGTGCGAGAGGTATGCACAACATCGAATTGATGTGCAACATTGTTGCCGAACTTGACAAGGCGGGGATGTCGGACCAGTGGATTATGAAGAATATCGGTATGGACCGAGACGAATTGCTGCGTTTGAAACAAATTTCCGGGCTTGCCGACCTGTTTGCCAATCATGAGTTCAGTATTCCGGACGAAGTTGCCCCGACGGAAACGGAGCGTAAAGTGTTGTAATCAGGCAATTAGATATGTATACTATTGTTAATTTTTCTTTTTTAGAAAATAACCTTTCTGAAAATTGTATATATTAATCAAATAGGTTACATTTGTAACCATAAACAAAACGAGGAGACAGCATCTCTTTAGTAAACAATAGAATACATAAAATGAAAAGAATTCTGGTAAGTGGAGGAGCCGGCTTTATTGGTTCACATCTTTGCACACGGCTAATAAACGACGGTCACGAAGTGATATGCCTGGATAATTTTTTTACGGGGTCGAAAGACAACATCGCTCATCTGATGGGCAATCACCATTTTGAAGTAGTGCGGCATGATGTCACTTACCCATATTCTGCAGAGGTGGATGAAATATACAACTTGGCTTGTCCCGCGTCCCCACTTCATTATCAGCATGACCCTATACAAACGGCCAAGACGTCGGTGATGGGGGCTATCAATATGCTGGGACTGGCGATGAGACTGGATGCAAAGGTGTTGCAGGCTTCTACGAGCGAGGTGTACGGCGACCCGATTGTGCATCCGCAGCCGGAGTATTATTGGGGAAACGTAAATCCTGTGGGTTACCGTTCCTGTTACGATGAGGGGAAACGCTGTGCGGAGACATTGTTTATGGATTATCATCGACAGAATGATGTGCGTGTGAAGATTATCCGTATATTCAATACGTATGGTCCGCGTATGCTGCCGAACGACGGGAGGGTAGTCTCAAACTTCGTTTTGCAGGCATTGAACAATGAAGATATCACGATATATGGTGACGGAAAGCAGACGCGCAGTTTCCAATATATCGACGATCTGATAGAGGGAATGATAAGGATGATGGAGACGGAGGACGATTTTACCGGTCCTGTGAATCTCGGCAATCCGCATGAGTTCTCAATACTGGAGTTGGCGGAAAAGATAATCGCCATGACGGGTTCTTCTTCGAAGATAGTGTTCAAGTCATTGCCGAACGATGATCCCAAGCAACGGCAGCCGGATATAACGCTGGCAAGGAAAAAACTCGGTTGGGAGCCTGCCGTCGAACTGGAAGATGGGCTGAGCCGCATGATTGAGTATTTTAAGGGATCTAAAACGAATAAATAAGGAGATAATTATGAATGTGGAAATTAATCCTTCCGAATATAAAGTCCTCATTGTGGACGATGTCATTTCAAATGTACTTTTATTGAAGGTGCTATTGAACAATGAGAAATTTCAGATTGTAACCGCCAGCAACGGTACGGAGGCTTTGGCGCAGGTGAAGAAAGAGAAACCGGACCTTGTGCTGTTGGATGTCATGATGCCGGACATCAGTGGGTTTGACGTGGCGAAGCAGATGAAAGCTGATCCCGAAATGTCTGATATTCCTATCATTTTCCTGACTGCGCTGAATAGCACGGCGGATATAGTGAAGGGATTCCAGGTGGGAGGTAATGACTTTATCTCCAAGCCGTTCAATAAGGAGGAACTGATCATCCGTGTGACGCACCAGATTTCGCTGGTTGCCGCCAAACGGATCATCGTGGCGCAGACGGAGGAATTGCGTAAGACGATCATGGGACGTGACAAACTGTATTCTGTGATTGCGCACGACTTGCGTTCGCCGATGGGTTCTATCAAGATGGTGCTGAATATGCTGATTCTGAATCTGCCCAGCGAGACAATCGGTGAGGAGATGTATGAGTTGCTGACAATGGCGAACCAGACCACTGAGGATGTGTTCTCATTGCTCGATAATTTGCTGAAATGGACGAAGAGCCAGATCGGTAAGTTGAAGGTGGTTTATCAGGAGTTCAATATGGTGGAAGTCGTAGAGAGTGTAAGTGAGATCTTTACGATGGTGGCCGGTCTGAAGAACATTAAAATTGTACAGGATATGCCTGTGGTCCCCGTGGTTGTCCGTGCGGATATAGATATGCTTAAGACGGTGATCCGCAACTTGATAAGTAATGCAATCAAGTTTAGCAATGAGGGTTCGGAAGTGCTGGTGTCACTGACTGAGGAGGACGGTATGGCTATCGTCAGCGTGAAGGATAGTGGCTGCGGTATCGATGAGGAGAACCAAAAGAAACTGCTGCATACGGATACGCATTTCAGTACCTTCGGCACTAACAACGAGGAAGGTTCGGGACTGGGATTGCTGCTGTGCCAGGATTTCATCGTCAAGAATGGAGGCAAACTCTGGTTTACTTCGAAGAAGGGAGAGGGATCCACATTCAGTTTCTCGGTGCCGCTGCTGTAGAGTGCACCACAGATTACACGGATTAACACAGATTAAGAAGAGATTAAACGTGAATTGAAGAGGAGGATAAAAACGCAGATTACGCAATTTGCGTTTTTCCTTTTTTAATCTGTGCTAATCCTCTTTTTTAATTTGTGTTAATCCTCTTTTTCCTTTTTAATCTGTGTTAATCCGTGTAATCTGTGGTGAAACTATCTCTTGCACATTGCCTTGAAATCGCAGTATGCACATTTCTTTATGTCCTCTGTCTGCGTGAAAGGTTCTTTCTCATCAAATACTTCCTCCAACAAGGCTTGCAAGCGTTCACGGAACTCGTCTTCAAAGAAAGCGAAGTTATTTACCGGTATTTTCGGTTTGCGGGGTTCTCCCATTTCGATAACAGGTGAATAGCTTTCTGAGGCGGCACGATGAATATAAAGCAAGGCGGGAGCTACCATTAAAGGCTGTTTCCGGCTCATGATGGCGGCATACAGGAACGTTTGGAAGATATAATTGGGACGCGTTTCCGAAGGAGTGAACAGTTGCTCGATATTGGCAGGAATCTTCGGGCTTCCTCCTGTTTTATAGTCTACGATACGTAATGTACCTTCTTTAGCGTCCATGCGGTCGATTGTTCCGCCGAGACGGAGCGTTAAAGGGCCTAAGGCAGTCTGTATGGTTATCTTCTCCGATACCTTTTTCTCCATAGCGACCATCTCGAAAGGAGTGTATTGCAGGTCGTTACGAAGCAACTGTTTCAAGTAAGAAACGATTACTTTGGAATTGATGAGCTGCACACCGTTGTATTCGGGCTTCTCTTCCGGTGCGACTTTGAACAATTCCTGCTTGAAGGCTTGGTCTACATAACCTTGCAGCTTTATTTCGTCACGCAGCAGACGTTCCAAGTCCTCTCTCTGAATCATTTTTCCGTTGGCTGTCAGGTCAGTGTAAGCCAGTTGGGCGGAGAGGTGGAAGATCGTTCCGAACAGGGCGGAATCGATTTCCGCACTTACTTCATCCGGTGTTTTCAGTCCGGCAACGTATCGGTAATAGAACCTCAGCCGACAATCAAGATAAGTGTTGAGGGCGGAAGGAGAAAGGATGACGGATTCGGGCTGGGCAGTGTCGTAGGCACGGTAAAGCCGTCTCAGTATTTCCGGAGTTTTTTCTATTTGTATCTCCAGCGTGTTTTGCGGAGATTGTCCGGCTTCCAGATACTCGCGGGTGATCTCGTGCGGACCTTCCACCAGCAGTTGTAGCATGAAACGGGACTCTTCGCCACGATTCAGTCCGTCCGAAGAGGTGTTGTAGAGCAGCGTGATATTCTCTGCCCGTTGAATCAGACGGTAGAAGTAGTAAGCGTATACTGCGTTTTTATGTTCGATGGTCGTCATGCCGAAGGCTTTGCGGAGGTTGTAGGGGATGAAGGAGGACTCTCCACCGGCTTTCGGAAGTTGCCCCTCGTTGAGCGACAACATGATAAGATTGCGGAAATCGAGGTTACGTGTCTCCAACACTCCCATGATTTGCAGTCCGATAGCCGGTTCTCCGTGGAAGGGGATATTGGAAGCGGTCAGCACTTTGGTGATAAGACGTTTCAGGGTATCGGTACGCACGCTTAATTCTCCGCTTTCTATCAGACTGTATAATCTGTTTATTTTCAGGTGACTCTGGAAGATGGATTCCCGATATAACTGGTTGAAAATATCGTCATATTCCCCTTCTTTGCGGTAGAGGATGGATATGCTTTTGATTAATCGGAGCAGGTAGTCGCATAACTCCCTGATATTGCTTTGCGGAGTGAAAAGGATAGTCAGGAAGTCATCTTTTTTCAGTTCCGACGGGAGCGGATAGAAACGGTTGGTCTTTGTCAGCTCGCGTTCCAGGCGGGTGGCATGATCCGATAGTTGCCGGGTGTAGGGGTGTTTTAATATTTTTGATACGGCTTCGTAGGTGAAACGTCCGGTATCCGGTCGATAGCCGTTGGTTTGTAATTCCATAGCTGCGTTGATGAAGCTGTACACCGGAGTTTGCGCCAATGGGAATCCCATAGTGATATTTACGTTTTGCACATCCTGTGGGATGGAGTGAAGCACGGGGAGGAGCAGGGCTTCGTTGCAAAGCACGATGGCATTTTCCTTTTCGCTGCCCATCTGGGCTGTCTGGGAGAACAGGAAGCGGGCTTGTGCATTTTCGGTGGAAGCGGAGATATAACGGATCTTTTTCGGCTTCCGGAAGATGTCGAAATAACTTTCCGGCAGTTCGTTGGGGAAGTCGATGAGGTTGCGTTTGATAAATTCTCCGGCTTCGTGCTTGGAGATTCGTTGGGTATAGAAGAGGTCGTAATCCCAATAAAACATGGCTTTCCCGGCTTTTTGCAGCTTCTGGAAGAATTCTTTCTCTACTTTGTTCAGTACGTTGAAACCGACGAATACGTATTTATCGTATTTAAGCCGGTCGGTATCGAGTTGTTCGATGACGTTCCGGTAGAGCATACCTTCGTAGGCAATGCCCAGTTCGGCAAGGTTCTCCCGATAACGATGATAGATAATACCCAGTTTGTCCCAGAGGGATATGAATTTTTCCTTGAGTTCGGTACGCCGTTCGATGGAGAAGTTCTGAAAGAATTGCCGGATGGCTTCTTCCTGTTCTTCATCGAGAAATTCGTAGTCGTCCATCAGGTTCTTCAGGTCTTGCAGGTTGCTGAACAGTTTGTCTGCATCCACCATATTTTTGTCTACGTCGTCGAAATCGCTAATCAGCAGTTCACCCCAGAAGTAGAAATCGTCCAGGGTCTCCCGACTTCCGGTCTCTTCTTTGAATACTTTATAAAGCTCGCAAACCAAACGGATCGGATCCCCTGCCTTTTGTATGGATAGTTTCTGCAACAGGTCACTGATACTCATGGCGGCAGGCGACCAGATAGGTTGGTCGGATTCTTCTGCCAGGTATTCGTTAAAAAACAGGTTAGTGCGTTTGTTGGGGAAAACGAGCACGGTGCGCGACAGGTCGTTTCCTATTTTTGTATATAAGTCATGGGCGACTAGTTGGAGAAATGGTTGCATATTGAATATATAATTGTGGGATGTAATTGATTATTTTAATAGTTTTCTGTTTCCATTCTCTTCTAATACCCGCATTTGTTGAATTGCCACTTGGTTGAGTTTTATAAGTCGTTCACCTTGTGGTATACCTTGTTCAATGAATACGGCATTAAGATTTTCCATATTGGAAAGACAAATCAGCTCATTAATAGAGGCATAATCACGTATATTTCCTTTGAGCTGAGGATATCGTTCACGCCACATCTTGGCAGTTATACCAAACATAGCTACATTCAACATATCAGCTTCATCAGAGTAAATGATACTCGCCTGTTTGGCTGTTACTTCGGCAGGGATGAGGTTTTGCTTAATAGCATCGGTATGAATGTGGTAATTAATCTTAGAAAGTTCTCGTTTTGCTGTCCATCCAAGTTGGGCTTGTTCCTGTTCTTTCAATCGTTGGAACTCTTTTAACAGATAGAGTTTGAATTGTGGTGATACCCAAGATGCGAATTCAAAAGCTATATCTTTGTGTGCATAGGTTCCACCGTAACGACCTGCTTTGGCGATAATACCTTTCGATTTAGTCTTTTCTACCCATTGTTTTACGGAAAGGATAAAACGGTTTAACCCTGCTTCATTTTTAATTCCCTCGAATTCGGGGGAATTAAATTCAGGATTATACATTTCTTCCCATATTCCAAGAAACTCTATTGTGTTCTTATTGCGTAACCATTTTTCAATAAGAGCTAACCCGTTTTCTATATTACGTACCATGTCGGTCAGGGAGATATAGTCTTTCTCATCGTATGCGATGATGGTTACTTCTGTATTTTGGACTTTAATTTTAGCCATATATTTTAATTTTACTCAGTATTTATACTTTTTCTATCCTCTCCTCATCCACATACCACAGATAACCGGTAATATTTTCGTACCCCATCTTAGAAAGTAACTGCATATATCCTTTCACCTGCTTGTTATATTTAGGACTCTCCTTGCCAAACTTAAAGTCTACTACAACCACCTGATTCTCTTTCATCATCACACGGTCCGGACGGCGGGTTTGCAGCACACCTTTCTCCTTGTAGATGATGGCACATTCGCTGAATAACGTCCATTCTCCTGAGTACCAATCCTGTATTTCGGGGGAAGAGAAAGCCTTTTGCACCACTTCGCGCACCATTCCCTCTTTTTCATCATCCCGGATAACCCCTTCAAAGACAAGGCGGTCGATAGCGGAATCGATGTCTTCTTCCGTCTCAATGGCGGAGAATAAGGTATGCAACAAACGGCCGCGATTGATAAAACGATCGTCGGAATCTTCCTCCTCAATGCCCTGAATAAAGTCCGCAGAACGGTTGGATTGGCGGAACTCGATGTCGTGCCGCATGGATTCCATACGGATGGGACGTTTCTCCGGTTTTTGAGTAAGTTTGTTGGTCGAAATCTTGGCCTTTTCTTCTTCCGAAGAACAAAGTTCACCCTGCTCATAACACTCTTCGTCCCATTCTATATCCTCTTTCAGCGCCACGACCGGAAGAACATTCGCCAATAATTCCGACATTGTACCTTTTTGGCCTTTCTTGCTCCAGATGATGAGATTCTTTCCTGCACGGGTGAAGGCAACATAGAGTAGATTCAGGTTATCCACCCAAAGTTGCAGGCGTTCGTTCAAGTAATCATCCCCGTAGATAGATTCCGCCATTTGTGTGGAATAATTAATGGGAAGGATATCCAGCCCATCGAACGGAGCCACCTGCGGGGTACACCACACAAGCTGACTATTCGTCTCGTTCTCCAACTTCCAGTCGCAGAAAGGAAGAAGTACCGTATGGAACTCCAGTCCTTTGGATTTGTGTATGGAGAAAATGCGGATACCCTCCACCTCACCGCTTGGAATCGTCTTGCCGCACAACGTTTCGTCCCAATAACGGATGAATCCGTCGAGCTCGGAAGAATTACTTTGCAGATAATCCGTCACTGCATCGAAAAAGGCGAACAGGTAAGCGTCCTGATCGCTGATGCGGTTCATCTCGAAGATACTGAAAAGTTCCTCCAAAAGTTCGTAGAGAGGCATTAACCGCAGTTCTTCCAGCTTCTCAAGGAATGTGGCAGGAAGATAGTTCTCTACGGGAAGGAGTAGGAGCGTGTTCCAGTCCAGCCCTTTCCGCAGCACTTCGTTCTGATAAGCCACAGCAAGTTGGGCACGCGCTATCTTGTTGTTTCCGTCGGAGAGATAACGCAAGGCGTCCAACATCATGCAGATAGCGAGCGAGGCGTCAAGGCGGAAAGCTTCGTCCGACACGATCTTATAATGCAGCTCCTTGTCAAAGTAATCGGCAATGCGGGGAATGTTCTTATTCTTCCGCACGAGAATCGCTATATCATTCAGCCGTACGCCGGAGGAGAGAAGACGGTTCACCTCTTCACCTAAGCTGATCAATGTCTGTTCGGTATAGTCATGTTCCTCATCGGGTTCGAGGAACGAAACCTTCACGTAACCCTTTTCCGTTTCCTTGGAAGATTCCTGCACAACATCAGCGTAGGCTTTCTGCAAATCCTTGCAGTCTTCGCCCAACTGACTGCGGTATATCCCGTTCAAATAATCGGCGGCGGCAGTAAAAACACGGTTGTTGAAACGGATGATATTGGTTTCGCTCCGCCGGTTGGTAGCCAATGTCCTTACATGGATGGGGAAATGCTCAATGCGGTCGTTCAGACTGTTCAGAATCCCCCAGTCACCATTCCGCCAACGGTAAATGGACTGTTTGACATCTCCCACAATCAAGCTGTCCGCTCCTTGCGAAAGCCCTTCGAGCAAAAGCAGTTTGAAATTCCCCCATTGCATTCGGCTGGTATCCTGAAACTCGTCTATCATCACGTTGCGGATATTGGTTCCTATCTTTTCGAATACAAAAGAAGAATCACCGTCTTTTACCAATTGATGAAGCAGGGCATTGGTGTCCGACAATAAGAAACGGTTGTTATCGTGGTTCAGTTGGCGCACTTCCTCGTCGATATTGGCAAGAAGCTGCACTTTATTGAGATGTTGCAGAGACAGTCGGCAACTGTTCAGCAACAGGTTATTTTTTAAACGGAGCTTTTCCGCATCCTCCAGGATATGTATCAGACTGGAATCTGCCAAAGCGATGATGTCCGCATAGCGGGAAGAACTTTTTGCCGCCCAGTTCTTTGCATCTTCCAGACACTTCTCCACAGTCGCATTGCGGATATCGTTTCCTAAGATACCATTATTCAGTTTACGGAAATAACTGCCGATTCCGCGTGAACCGTTTTTCAGATCGTCGGCGGTTAGCGCATGGCCTTCCAATTCCTCCTCAAAATGATCATAGAAACCTTTCATTTCTTCCAGCACTTCGGTTTCCAGTTCTTTCAGTTGCTTGCGGTATTCCTTGATGGTGTCCGGATTGCGCAACCGCTTCCGAAGTCCTTCCCCTTTTTCAATATAGCCCTCGTCAAAGATATTGCGGCCGAAACTTTTCACCTCATCCGATACATTCCAACGCTTGTCGTCGGCAATCCGTTCGTTGATATAATCCAGCAGCCATGCGAGGACAGGGGAGGTGGGACCGAGTTTCTCAATCATGCTGTCTACCGCATCGCTGAGCACTTCGGTATTGTTCAGTTCGATATTCAGATTCGGGCTGAGTTCCAGTTCCCGCGCCAGGTTACGCATGACGGATTGAAAGAACGAGTCGATGGTTTCCACCCGGAAACGGCTGTAATCGTGCAACATATAGCCGAGAGCGACTCCCGCCGCTTCCCGTATTTCCTGCTCCGTCCTTCTGGTTTCTTTTTTTATCCGGTCGAGATAGGCTTGAGAATCTTTGTCACCTATCTGAATGCCGTATAGCTGGCTGAGAATACGCTCTTTCATTTCAGCCGTCGCCTTATTGGTAAAGGTAACGGCCAGAATCTGACGGTAGGCACGCGGATTGAGGATTAATAATTTAATGTATTCCACTGCAAGGGTAAACGTTTTACCCGAACCGGCGGAAGCCTTATATACTAAAAGTTCACTCATGCTTATTGTAAATCTGTTAATAGAATTTTTTCATAAAGTCCGGTCCGAAACAGAGCAGGAATAGAGGGAGATAGTCTTTTAAAGCCACTCGGAGTAACTTTAAGGCTTGTCCGATCCTGTAATTTACAGTCTGGGGGGAGACATTCAGTTTTTCTGCTATCTCTTTATGGGTGAGATGCTGGCTACGATTCATCTCGTATGCTTCACGACACTCTTTGGGAAGTTGCCTCAATGCTTCTTCGTAGAGTCGGAAAAGCTCGTTGCCCAGATAGAAATCAGGGTTATTGAATTCGCCTTCGTATTTCTCTATGATTTCCTGATGTACTCTTCGTTTGATCTCAAAATGGGAAAGACGATTGAGAGCCTTGTTTTTTACGATGGTGAAAAGTAAGGTTTTCAATGTTAGTTCCGGCAAAAGGCTGCTGCGATTTTCCCACAACCACATCATTGTTTCTTGTACGATCTCCTCAATCTCCTCCTGTTCATAGACATATTGGGAACAAAAAGCGCACAGCCTCCGGAAATAGTAGCGGTAGACTGCGTCAAAAACATTTTCGTCTCCTGCTCTGAGGGCGGTGATGATGGACTTATTGTTGTTAATATCGAAAGATATCGGAGGTTGCGGCATTATCATTTTTTTAATGTAAGACAAAAATAGTCAAAGAAGTAGAGATAAAGAAATAAAAACACGAGAAAAAAATTTTTTTCTTTCTTTGTTTAGTATATTTGCATCGCCAACTGTATAACTACAAAGGTATTATTCTTATATTGTAAAAAGATTGAGTAGAACATGGATGAAATAATCTTATTGGCCTACTTGCGAGGTGAATGTAGTGACGAGGAAGCAGGACTGGTGGAAGCATGGTGCGAGAAAGCACCGGAAAACCGGAAAGTTCTGGAGCAACTTTACTATACTCTTTTTGTAGGCGACCGTGTAGTGGTGATGAATACTGTAGATACAGAGGCATCATTGAAAAAATTGAAATCGGCAATCAAGGAGAAGGAGGAAAAGAATCAACGGAAAGGGATGTCTGTCCGTTGGGGGCGTTATGCCACTGTGGCTGCCGCTTTCTTCACCGGGCTTGTTGTTGCGGGTGGAATCACTTGGGGGTTGCTGTCCGACAAACTTTCGGATTACGAGGTGCTGACCATTGCAGGCCAGCGGGCGCAAACGGTATTACCGGATGGCAGTAAAGTGTGGCTGAATGCATCTTCCAGATTGGTTTATCACAATTCCTTCTGGAGTTCGGAGCGTGAGGTGGACTTGTCGGGTGAAGCCTATTTTGAGGTGACTCATGACAAATATGCACCTTTTATTGTAAACAGCAAGCAAATCAAAACCCGCGTACTGGGCACAAAATTTAATGTACGTGCCCGCGAGGAAGAGAATAGGGTAGTGACTACCTTGCTTCAAGGTAAGGTTCAAGTGGATTCTCCGCGCACGGAGAGCAACGGATATGTGCTGAAACCGGGACAGACCTTGAATATCGATACAGATACTTATCAGGCGGAGCTGATCGAATATAACCAACCGACAGATGTTCTTTTATGGATTAAAGGGAAGTTGATGTTCAAGCAGAATTACTTATTGGAAATCACCAATATCATGGAAAAGCTGTATGATATTAAATTTATCTATGAAGATGAAACGTTGAAGACCGAACGCTTCACCGGTGAGTTTTCTACGGACAGCACTTCTGATGAGATCCTGAATGTGCTGATGCATACACATCATTTCAGCTATAAGAAAGAAGGAAGGACTATCCGGTTGAGAAAGAGATAGCTTTTTGAGTATTCTTGTTATTGATAAACAGATATAAATATGAGAACCTCATCTTACACGCAGGAAACAATGGTGATAGAAAATCCTTCTAAACCACTTGTTATGCTTATGAATAAGCTAAGAGATTGAAAAATGGCTCAATTAAAAGAATTGAAAGAAAAGAAAGATTTTTATTTTCCTAAGAACAAGCAATGAAAGTCACTCACCCCTATATCATATATCTCGAAAGCAACATCAAGGATATGTAGATTGTATCAAAAGTAGAATTTATTCAATGTCTAAATAAAAAAAGCGGAGATTAATTCTCCGCTTTTTTATTATTAGATGTATTATTCAGGCCATTTTATGAGATTGAATTCAGAGATTCCAATCAGATAATCCCCATAAGATTCCATTCTCCACGAATCAAGGAAGTTTAATTTGAGATATTGTGTCGTTATAGGAGTGTAAAATTTTATTATGTTGTTTTTGATTCTGTCGGGTTTTGGGAATAATTTGCTTCCTACCAAAACCCAATCAGTTCTATTTTCACTCGTATATATATCAACATTTTTCACATTTGCTTCGCTACTGTATGCTTTAATAGTTCCCATTGATATCCCATTAAATGTAACTTCCTTTTTAAAATTGAAAACTAAAGTAACATCTTTATCGTATCCAGATACAAGCCATTTATCTGTATTATCATTAGCATCTTTTCCGTCCACAAGGTAAGCACAATCGTAACTAAATGGCGTAGAATCAATATACCATTTACGATCAGCTATATACTGTCCGTTTCCCAATTCAGATTCTCCCGGATCTACGTTGATACAGTTATTGATGAGTGCACAATACATCTTATTCATATTGGTACTCAATGCTACGTGCTCATCCGATACTTCTTTCAATTTTATCGGGAATAGATATTTACCGGACAAATCCATCGCTGTAAAATTGGTAAGCGTGAGACAAGCGGAGTCTTTCGAAACATAGTCTCCTGCCTTTATGGTAGCGGAACCTTTAGTAAACTCATAGGTACCTTCTAACGGAAGCGCATAAGCCGTACCGTTCTTAGCATTGTACGCATTTACAGTTTCCAGATCTCCCATTTCCAACGTCACTGTGATATCTGTGGACAAAGGAGAAGTGATTCTTACCGGTACTTTATATTCCACTTTTTCAGGAAGTGCGGCAGGATTGAACTGTACAGTCAGATCCATAAAGTCCATAGGTGTCATTCCATTACTCAGATATACTTTCTGAGTGGTATCGTCTCCTACGATTTTTTCTTCATATTCGTCCTCATCGCAAGCACTGAAAAGGCAGAGGCTTATTAGGCTAATTGCAATCAGACTGTATTTTCTATAATTTATGTGATTCATAATCTATATTTTAAGTTATTCTACATTTTCAACGTCCTTGTCAGGCTTGTTATCAGCTATAATATTTTTTATCCAACGAGTGTCGCTTTCTGAAGTACAAAGATTTCCATGTCCGGTATAATCACGGAATTCATTACCTTCTCCTTCATCCAATCTCCAATATGCTTCCAGGCCATCTGACTCCGGATTCACGTTAAACATATTATTTAGAATTTGGGTAGGAGTAATTGCTTTTGTCCAGAATCGTAATTCACTCACCTTTACGTTTGCCACTAAATATTGTCTATCATCAGGGTTACCAAAGGAAAATTTATTCTTACCCAAATTAGTGACAATACCTTTCATGGTCTTTTCCGAATCTTTCACACCATTTACATAAATTGTAAGTTTAGTGCCATCGTTTACAAAAGCTAAATGATACCATGTGTCTGTATTAAATAACATATTAGTATTCATCTGACTGTCCTGGTTCTTTGCTTGAAGCCGATTCCCTTCTGTAGTCGTATCACCGAATCTTGTATAGATTTCTCCTGTTTTCCCGGCTGGAGCGAATGCGGCAAATAAAGCCTGATTATTCCATTTACCTATTTCTTTGCCTAGCTTGTCAATACTGATTCTAAATTCTACCGACCATTCTTTTAATTCATAATCTTGGCGCATTTGCATCTTCAGAAGGTTATTTCTGTTGATGACGGGAACAGATATGGTTTTCAACGGATCCATGATGTATATCATCATATCGGCTCCTTTCAGCGTTTTGATACTTCCTTCGGTTGCAATACTGACAGGCAGTGCATAATTCCTGCCTGATTTCTTCATTTCTTCAGTCATCGGCTTGAAAGTTACTTTTACTCCCTGTGCATCTAGTTTACCTTGTTTGATTGTTACAGTATTGTTTTCAACATCGTATCCTTCTTGCGGAAGTAATACATAGTCCGTACCGTTTCTTTGGTTGTATGCTTCCAGAACCGCTTCATTGATGGCAACCTGAACCTTTACATCTTCCGGAACTGCCTGTCCGGCACACGGAGTGAAATATACAGGCAAATCAGCACTTCGGATAGGAACCTTCTGCGCAATATAGGCTTGCGTTTTCGATTCTTTGATATAAACCATGCTGTCAACCGTATCATATTTAGCATCATTACATCCCATGAGGGATATGACAATACCAGTCAATATAATTGAATATTTGTTTCGTTTCATAATTATCGATATTTAGTTTATTTTACAGGAGGGTTCATAATTCGAGTGGCATTGCGTAAAAACGGATAAGTACCTTCATGACCGGGTACATAAAACTCATATTCCATGTGATAAGTACCAACTCCGCCTTTCCGTATCTTTTTACCGTTTACAACGGGATTCCAACGGGCCATGCCTTCCAATGATTTCATTTCTGTTCCATCGGGAGCTATAAAATCGTATCCTCCCATTTGTGCATACTTCTCAAAATCTTCCGTCACTATGAGCTTTCTTGCCAATTCTTCGGCGGGAACTTCCGATGAATACTCGTTTATAAGATCATTTAAACGGCTGTTAAGTGTATATTCACCGGTACAAGTATAAGCCTGCGTAATGAAATAATCAAAATAGCTGGCATACTTAGCTGGCAAATTTGAAATCTCACCATCTACTACAAGATATCTTCCTGTACCGGATTTAGGACCTACACGCTTGGACATGGTATCCAGAAATACGTCAATACGTCCCGGTCTTCCCATTTCACGATTTGTTTCAAAGGGCTGTGCAGTAGTTATTTCCCAGTCCATATCAAAGCCGTCATAGTTATATTTGTCGATGGTATCGCAAATGGCATTCGCAAATTTCACTATTGAGGCTTTGATGGCTTCTTCGTCATTATCTACCCATCCCCAGAATTTATGCCGGTCTGCACGGGTCGCGTTATATTCTTCCGGAGTAATCTGGTCTCCCATCTCCAATACAAGGAATACGACTAATGCCTTAGTCCCTTTTTTCTCCTGCACATATCTCAGGTCTTCCAACATTTCGGGTGTCGGGCTTTTCCAGCCGCCCCACATTGATATGAAATCGACACTGTCCGGAAGTCCGACCAGACAGTTCTCCAGACTGGATCCTTTACCTGTCCAGTTTCCATACCAACCGAAAGTGACAGAATGATCAGATTTCTTATATGCGCGTAAATTCGCATAATATTCTTCTGACATACTGCTTCCGCTCATAGATTGCGAATGCAACGTTTCTATTTCCGTCCAGTCGTCACAAGCGGTATTGACCGCTATGGCCCCGAATAATAGCATTATAAAATAGAATATTTTTTTCATTTCAGTTCTCGTTAAGTTATACTTCATGTAAGATTATTTATCTTTTCTTTGCCACCAAACTTTGGTTTCGTAATTGTCCGCACCCAATTTCTGTACAGCCTCATTCACATTGACTGTATTGCGAATGTATTCCGACGGAGGGAATGGTATACGATTGGCTACGGGAAGATTTGAACCGTTTCCGTTCATCAAAGGGAAGAAATGAGGATATCCGGTACGCCGGTATTCACTCCACGCTTCTTGTCCCAATGGCCACAAAGCAATCCATTTTTGAGTAATAAGTCTTTCCAGGCTCCTTTCGTCATCTCCATCTTCCCACTTAATGGTAATTGAACTTACGGCAGCCACACTTCCTTGATTGAATGGGTCCGTATAATTGGATTGAGCGGATGTATTGTCATTCAAGTACGCTTCGACACCTTCTGCTCCCCATTGTTCGAAAGAAAGTTTGATGGCAGCATTGTACAGGTCTTTGGCGCTCTCTTTTCCGATATTCCAATGAAGCATGGCGGCTTCGGCCATATTGAAAGTGGTTTCGGCAGCACTCATCCATAATGTGCGGTCCATCGTACCCACTTTGATTGTTGAGAATTTAGGTCCTGTACTTTCATTTCCATAGGACAATCCGGCACGCATACCCAGGTAATTATCATATCCTGCACCAATGGTATGTTTCTGAAAATACTTTTCCATACGGGGATCCTTGTATCCTTTCATATAAGATACGATATCAGCAGCCACACGATGGTCGGGCCATTGGCACAGTACTGTGTACAATTGGTTTTTGCTTCCCAATGAGGTTGCATTATCTTCATTGGAACGGATAACCCCGATAGGATGAGTAATAGCTTCCACTGCCATTGCTTCAGCTAAATCCGGAGCAGCGAAACGTACCCTGATTGCCATACGCAATTTCAATGAATTGGCGAATTTTACCCATTTCCTGAAGTCACCGTCATATACTTTGTCATATTTCGCCATACTTTTATTGGTGGGATACTCATTTACATAGTTCGTCATTACATCAATGGCGTTGGTCAAGTCTGTAAACATAGCCCGGTATGCTTCCTCCATTGTGTCATAAGGAGTAGAGAGCTTATCACTTGAGATTTGAGAATAGGGGAGAGCTCCATACATATCGACCATGCGTTGCATTGTCGCTACTCTTAGAATCTGAGCCCACGCAAAGTTGACACCTGTCCCCTGAGTCAGATTCTTGATTTTGTTCCATGCTCCGTACACCATGACCATTACATTGTCATCCCCAAATTGATAGTTCAGCCAAGCTTCCGGTGCATTGTAGGTCGCAAAATTGGAATTCTTGAATTTATCGGTTGCCATAACCTGATAACGTCCGTAGCAGTCGCCTATCAAAGATTCATTGGTGTTATAGATATTCTCGGTAGCTATAGGATACGCATAATCGCAAAGCGTCAGGAAAAAAGCATTGGCTGCAAAACCATCCCTGCCGATCTCTTCTTCCGAAACCTTTCCGGTGGGATCATTCAAGCTGTCTTCCATACATCCCTGAAATATAGAAACACCGAAAAGCATACAGCTTGCAATGGAAATCCGTGTTAAGTATTTATATATTTTCATTTCTTTATTTTTAATCATTAGAACTGTATTTTTACATTAAATCCCCAACTCTTCAGACTGGGTTGCATAAAGTAGTCGATACCCTGATAATAAGTACCGGTAGAAGCGGTTGATTCCGGGTCGAACGGAGCTTTATTGTAAATCATCCACAGATTGTGCCCGGTCAATGTCAGACTAAGATTGCATTTGTTGTTAAACCATTTAGCCGGGAATGCATATCCGACAGACACTTCCTGCAAACGTACATTGGTGGCGCTGTATATATAATTGGACATCAGACCGCTTACTCCCGCTGTCTCCGTATAGAAAGTCTGAGTATCTACCAAACCGTTATTGATTGCGATACCTTCACTTTCACGTGCCAGTTCTGTAGTCTTGGATACTCCGAACTGATCCATCACGGCTTGAGTCGGTGACATGACGATACCGCCAAAACGAGCGGAAAGCATGAATCCTAAATTGATACCTTTATATGAGAAGTCATTACGGAATCCCATATTACCTTTCGGCAAAACGGAGCCTACATGAATAAATTCGTCAGAATTCTTTATGTCTTCCTTTTTCACGTTCTGGGTGGCTTTGTCTATGTAGATGTTGCCTTCCTGGTCACGTTTCAAACGGTTGGTTACATACATATCTCCCATATCTCCACCTTTGCGCAGGATTATCTTAGCAGACCCGATACCGCCTTTATCGATTTCTTTCAAAGTGTAATGGTTGCCTTCGTCATCTACTGCATCATCCAGCAGTTCAACAATCTTATTCTTATTGAAGCTGTATGTCAAGCTAGAGCTCCAGCCAAAATCACCCCATTTCTTATTGTATCCCAAAGTGAACTCCATACCTTGGTTTTCGATATTGCCGGATTGCGCATACATAGCAGCATAGACAGCCGTTCCCGATAATGGAACTAAGAAAGTCTGCTTGCGGGTATTCGCTTTGTACCAAGTGACATCTAAGGTCAATGAGTTGCGGAAGAATTTTGCATTCAGACCGGCTTCCCAAGAGTTGGTGCGTTCCGGATATAATTTAGGTAACGGACGATAAGTCTGTAATTTCCATTGGCTTGTAGATGGTTCCCATTTGTATGTCTTTTTAGAAGACAGATTGCGGGGAATGGCAGTACCTACGGATGCGAATGAACCGCGCACTTTCAAGTAAGAAATGAATGTAGGTAGTTTCACCATCTCGGAAATAACACCGGAAAGTCCGACCGACGGATAGAAGAATGATGACTGCTCGGTATTTATTAACGCGGAGTCCCAGTCATTACGTCCTGTCAGTGTTAAATATAACATACTCTTCCAGCCAAGTTCCGCACTTGCAAAAACAGAATTGGTCCGTTGTTTGTAACCGTCTTCCACCGGATAGGTGTCTTTATCCAACACTGTATTCATGTTATATAGACTGAATACATTGGACATATCCTTCAAACCTCCCTGAAATCCCTTTTCATCATAATAGGTCTGCGTGAAACTACCGCCAATATTAGCACTCAAAGAAAAGTCTTTGAAACGTTTGTCTATATTGACCATGATATCCGCATAAACCTGCCGGTCGTCCGCTTTGTAATATTTATAAAAACCATAGTCGGAACCATCGGTAAAGTAAGTGTCTGTAGTAGCACTTCTCTTGTCTGTAAAATCATTGGTGGCATTGTCTATACGCACACGACCTGCGACATTCAACCAATCAAGAATCTCATACTTCAGATTGACATTGGCCATATAACGCTGCTTCTTTATACCGTGATTCATTTCATTGATTACCCAATACGGATTGTTCTTCATACTGTAACCGGGATCTCCCCAACTCCAGTTTTGAACGTCTATTTTCCGGGTCTCATCATAGGTCTTATACATTCTGACTGATTCGAAATTCTCTCCACGCGGAAATAAATATACTGCCGGAAGCGGGTTGAAATATTCGCCTTGTGCCATTAGGTTTCTATCCTCCTGGACAATATAGCTGAAACCTACATCCAGAGTCATCTTATCTTTCAAAAAACTTGTCGTATTTCTTACTGTGAAGTTGTAACGGTCATATTTACTGTTTTGAATGATACCTGTTGCGTTTGTTGTCCCGACGGACAGGTATGTTTGGTTCTTGTCACTACCTACTGATAATGAAATGTTGTTCTGAATGTTTGTGCCTGTGTTAAAAAAGTCTTTCGGGTCGTAACTGCCGAACATGGAAGGTGCTTTGTCTCCCCAAGATGCGAAAGATCCGGCACGGTTGATATACGAAGTCTGGAATTCCGGCATGATAAAAGGAGACGAGAAAGTCGAATTGTTTGAAATTGTGACTTTGGCCGTGCCTTCTTTTCCTTTCTTGGTGGTGATCAGAATCACACCGGATGCAGCATTGGAACCATATAATGCGGCTGCTGCAGGACCACTCAGGACGGACATACTTTCTATGTCTTCCGGGTTAATGTCGGATATTCCCTCTCCTCTCGGCTGAACTGAATATTGTCCGCTTATATCACCTTTGTTGATGTTGAAAATGGGTACACCGTCGATTACGTACAATGCGTTGTTGTCTGAGGATATGGATTTGGTACCGCGCATCACTACACGAGTTGCACCGCCCACACCGGAAGAAGAAGCATTGATGTTCACACCGGCTACTTTGCCTGCCAGTGAGTTCATGAAGTTAGCGTCTTTCACCGTAGTAAGCTCGTCACCTTTTACTTCTTGCACATTGTAACTCAATGCTTTTGTGGCACGCTTGATACCCAAAGCTGTGACAACAACCTCATCGAGTGCCTGCGCGTCTTCTCCCATTGTGATTTTCAAGGGTTGTGCATTGGCCAGCGTGATTGTCTGGGTGGCATAGCCTACGTAAGAAATTTCCAGCACATCACCTTTGGATGCCTGTATCTTGAAGTTTCCGTCCATATCGGTAATGGTGCCGTTGGAAGTTCCTTTTACCAAGACACTTACACCAATTAGAGGTTCACCTTGCGCATCTGTTATGGTACCGCTTGCCGTAACAGGAACTTTTTTCTGCTGTTCTTCCTTCTTATTATTTGCAGAAAGTACGATATGATTATTGACTATTGAAAAACTGACATTGGTTCCCTTGAATAATATGCTCATGACATTAGTGAGGGACTCTTTTTTTACTTTGATAGATACGATGCGGTTAATATTGATATCACTTGAGTTATAAACTATCGACATTGAAGTCTGTTTTTCAACTTCTTTCAATGCAGTATTCAGAGGTACTTTCGACAGATTAAGAGTGATTGTCCGTTCTTGCCCATAAGCGGAAGCAAAAGACGAAACCAACAAAAGGAAGAATAACAAGTATGAAAACTTGTGTTTTATAATTTCTTTCATCTTATTCTTTTTAGTTAGAAATAATTTTTGGGTTTTGTTATTAGAAGTCAGTAAATTGAATTACTACTTTCGTACAAAGGTCTTATGTATCAATGTTTCTCATAATTTATAAATTTAAAGGTTACACTTAAAAACAAATTCAATAAGCGCTTATTCAGTAGTAGTACATTTTAAGTTATAACCTTACTAAACGAAGGTATAACTTTTTTTTTAGTAAAACGGATATTTATGGCGGAAATGATAATAAATGAAAAAAAAGAGGGGGGAAACGTTAGTAGTTTCCTCCCTTTAGTTGTATTATATATAGATGGGTCAGAAAAATGAGTTTATTCATCTATATACTATGATTTATGCAACAGAATAAAACTGCTTCTCAACGAAAGACTATTAACCCGGCTTGCTGGGTTCCTACCGCTTACTTTGCAATGGGACTTCCCTTTATTGCCATTAATCTGGTTTCCGTATTTATGTTTAAGGATCTGGGAGTGTCGGATACACAAATCGCATTCTGGACTTCCCTTATTATGATGCCTTGGACGCTGAAATTCTTGTGGAGCCCTTTTCTTGAGATGTTCCGGACAAAGAAATTCTTCGTACTGGTGACCGAATTGTTGAGCGGAGTGTTGTTTGGAGTGGTGGCCTTTTCTTTATTCTTCGACTATTTCTTCGCTATCAGTATTTCGACGATGGCGGTGATTGCTTTTAGCGGCGCGACACATGATATTGCTTGCGACGGTGTATATATGGCGGAACTGAACAAAGAGGATCAGGCGAAATATATCGGTGTGCAAGGTGCTTTCTATAATGTAGCCAAACTGGTGGCTAACGGTGGACTGGTCGCTATGGCTGGTGCATTGGCGGAACATTTCGGAGCGATAGAGGGAGCTTCAATCGATGCCAATAAAGGTGCGTATTCGTCTGCATGGATGATTATTTTTGCAGTAATCGCAGTGATAATGGTATTGATAGGTATCTATCATATAAAGGTGCTGCCTTCTACGCAGATTCCCTCAACAACGAAAAAAACGACTTCGGAAGTGGGACGGGAATTGGTAGGTGTGATTGCTAACTTCTTTACTAAAAAGCATATTCTTTATTATATCTGTTTCATCATCCTCTACCGTTTGGCGGAAGGATTCATAATGAAGATTGCTCCGTTGTTTCTGCGTGCGTCGAGAGAAGCGGGCGGGTTGGGACTGTCTTTGAAGGAGATTGGTACATTGAACGGAATTTTTGGTTCTGCCGCTTTCGTGTTAGGTTCACTGTTGGCAGGCATTTATGTATCTAAGTTCGGATTGAAGAAGACTTTGTTCACTCTCTGCTGCATCTTCAATCTTCCGTTTGTGGCTTATACTTTCCTTGCGGTGGTGCAGCCTACCGATGTGTATCTGATAGGAACGTGCATTACGATGGAGTATTTTGGCTATGGCTTCGGGTTTGTCGGATTGACATTGTTTATGATGCAACAGATTGCTCCGGGAAAACACCAGATGTCGCATTATGCTTTTGCATCAGGAATCATGAATCTGGGAGTCATGCTCCCGGGAATGGTCAGCGGTTATCTGAGTGACTTGCTGGGTTACCGGAACTTCTTTATTTATGTTCTGATAGCGACTATACCGGCTTTTCTGATTACTTATTTCATCCCGTTCACGTATGACGATTCAAAAAAATAATCATATAAATAATCGAATATCATGAATAAAATTCAAATTCCTTGGGAAGATCGTCCTGCAGGATGTGCGGACGTAATGTGGCGTTACTCACAAAATCCGGTTATCGGACGCTATCATATCCCTTCATCCAATAGTATTTTCAATAGTGCCGTCGTTCCATTCGGAGATGGTTTCGCAGGTGTGTTCCGTTGTGACAACAAGGCCGTGCAGATGAACATATTTACCGGATTCAGTAAGGATGGTATCAATTGGGAGATCAGCCACGAACCGATTCAGTTTAAAGCCGGCAACACGGAGATGATCGAATCGGAATATAAATATGACCCCCGTGTGACGTGGATTGAAGACCGTTATTGGGTGACCTGGTGCAACGGTTATCATGGTCCTACCATTGGCATTGCTTATACTTTTGACTTTAAGGAGTTCTTCCAATGTGAGAATGCTTTCCTGCCTTTCAACCGTAACGGTGTGCTTTTCCCGCAGAAGATAGACGGTAAATATGCCATGTTGAGTCGTCCCAGTGACAACGGGCATACTCCGTTCGGTGATATATATATCAGTTACAGTCCGGATATGAAGTATTGGGGAGAACATCGTTGCGTGATGAAAGTGACTCCTTTCCCGGAAAGCGCCTGGCAGTGTACGAAGATCGGAGCCGGTTCCGTACCTTTCCTTACGGATGAAGGCTGGTTGCTGTTCTATCACGGTGTGATTACTACCTGCAACGGTTTCCGCTATGCAATGGGAGCTGCCATACTCGATAAGGAGCATCCGGAAAAAGTGCTGTATCGTACCCGCGAATATTTGTTAGGTCCGGCTGCTCCATACGAACTGCAGGGAGATGTGCCGAATGTAGTATTCCCTTGTGCCGCATTGCAGGATGGCGAACGTGTAGCTGTTTATTATGGTGCCGCCGACACTGTTGTGGGCATGGCCTTCGGATATATTAAAGAGATTATCGACTTTACTAAACGGACAAGTATCATTTAATAAAGCCATGAAACGTATTCTATTAACTTACACACTTGCTTTCGCCCTTCTTCCCGTATATGCGGGAGAAGGGGGAAGCCCCCCCGCTGATAAGAGTCTTCCGGTTGATTATGTAGATCCTTTTATCGGAACGACCAATTTCGGCACGACCAATCCCGGAGCGGTGTGTCCGAACGGAATGATGTCCGTAGTTCCTTTTAATGTGATGGGTTCTTCGGAAAACACGTATGATAAAGATGCACGATGGTGGTCTACTCCATACGAATATACCAATTGTTTCTTTACAGGGTATGCTCATGTCAATCTGAGCGGAGTAGGTTGTCCGGAATTGGGGTCTTTACTTTTAATGCCCACTACCGGAGAGCTGAATGTGGATTATAAAGAATACGGAAGTAAATATAAGGATGAGCAGGCTTCACCGGGTTATTATTCCAATTATCTGACGAAATATAACGTTAAGACAGAGGTTTCCGCTACTCCCCGTACAAGTATCGCCCGTTTTACTTTTCCAAAAGGCAAAAGCCATATATTGCTGAATTTAGGAGAGGGACTGACGAACGAAAGTGGCGCTATGCTCCGCCGTGTCAGTGATTGCGAGGTGGAAGGCATGAAACTGCTCGGTACGTTCTGTTATAATCCTCAAGCTGTTTTCCCTATTTACTTTGTGATGCGGGTTAAAAAGGTTCCTTCCGCAACCGGCTACTGGAAGAAGCAACGTCCGATGACGGGCGTGGAAGCCGAATGGGATGCGGATCAGGGGAAGTATAAACTCTATACCCGCTATGGAAAAGAAATAGCCGGTGATGATATCGGGACTTATTTTTCTTTTGAAACGGAAGAGGGAGAACAGGTGGAAGTGCAGATGGGAGTTTCCTTTGTGAGTATTGAAAATGCCCGGTTGAACTTGGGCCGTGAACAGGAAGGAAAGAATTTTGAGCAGATTCTTGCCGAAGCGCGTACTAAATGGAATGACGACTTGTCACGTATCACTGTAGAGGGCGGAACGGATGCGCAGAAGACTGTATTTTATACGGCACTCTATCATCTGCTGATTCATCCTAATATCTTGCAGGATGTCAACGGAGAATATCCGGCAATGGAAAGCGATAAGATTATGACGACAAAGGGAGACCGCTATACGGTATTTTCTCTTTGGGATACGTATCGCAATGTTCACCAATTGTTGACACTAGTTTATCCGGAACGCCAGATGGAGATGGTACGCACCATGTTGGATATGTATCGTGAACATGGGTGGTTGCCGAAATGGGAATTGTATGGGAGAGAGACATTGACAATGGAAGGCGACCCAAGCATTCCGGTGATTGTAGATACATGGATGAAGGGTTTGCGCGACTTTGATGTGGAGCTGGCATACGAAGCGATGTATAAATCAGCCACACTGCCGGGAGCGGACAATCTGATGCGTCCTGACAATGACGATTATCTGTCGAAAGGATATGTGCCCCTCCGCGAACAGTATGACAATTCGGTATCTCACGCTCTGGAGTATTATATTGCAGATTTTGCACTTTCCCGTTTTGCAGAGGCTTTGGGTAAGAAAAAGGAAGCGGAACTGTTCTATAAGCGGTCTTTAGGGTATAAACATTATTATAGCAAGGAGTTCGGAACGTTCCGTCCGATATTGCCTGACGGTACTTTTTATAGTCCGTTTAATCCGAGACAGGGAGAGAACTTCGAGCCGAATCCCGGTTTTCATGAAGGCAACTCCTGGAACTATACATTTTATGTGCCGCATGATGTATATGGACTGGCAAAGTTGATGGGGGGCAAGAAACCTTTCATTGACAAGTTGCAGATGGTGTTTGATGAAGGACTTTATGATCCTGCCAACGAACCGGATATTGCATATCCTTATTTGTTCTCTTATTTTAAAGGAGAGGAGTGGCGCACGCAGAAAGAAACGCAACGGTTGTTGGATAAGTATTTTACAACGAAGCCGGATGGTATCCCCGGAAATGATGATACGGGAACGATGTCTTCATGGGCTATTTTCAATATGATAGGTTTCTATCCGGATTGTCCGGGATTGCCGGAATATACATTGACGACTCCGGTATTCGACAAGGTGACTATTCGCCTGGATCCGAAATGGTATAAAGAAAAAGAATTAGTGATTGAAAGTAATCGTGCCCAACCGGGAACTCTTTATATCAATAAGGTGTTACTGAATGGAAAGAAGTTCAATAAATATCGTATCACACATGATGAACTTGTTCATGGTCAACACATATATTTTGATTTGAAATGACACACAGTGTTTCATAGGTATCGTTTTTGGGTTGACAGGGCTGTCGGACATTTCAGGGTCCGGCAGCCCATTTTTCTTCTCATTCTTTTCTCTTCTTCTCTTTTTCCTTCTTTTATTTTCTTCTTTGTGTTATAAGCGATTACAAAATTCTCTTTCATTCGTCTAGTACATAAATCGTGTATAAAATAGAATGATAATGAAAAGGAATTTGTTGAAGTGTATCCTTTGGGCATTACTGCTTGCCGGATGTTTCCCTCTATTGGCCGTTGCCGGAGCGCAACAAAAAGAACAGCGTTATAAGATTGCCGTATGCGACTGGATGATTCTGAAACGTCAGAAGATCGGCTCTTTTCAATTGGTGCATGAATTGAAAGGGGATGGTGTGGAACTGGATATGGGCGGCCTTGGCAAAAGAGAAAGATTTGATAATAAACTCCGTGAACCTCATTTCCAACAACTGTTTCGGGAAACTGCACAGAAGTACCAAGTAGAAGTTCCATCTATTGCCATGTCCGGATTTTACGGGCAGTCTTTTTTAGAACGGACTAATTACAAAGAATTGGTCCGGGAATGTTTGGACGCCATGCAAGTGATGGGGGCTAAGGTAGCTTTTCTTCCATTAGGGGGTATTAAGGCCGGATGGGAGAATGAACCGGAACTTAGAATGGCAGTAGTAAAACGTTTGAAAGAGGTAGGAGATATGGCAGCTTCCGAAGGTTTGGTCATCGGTATAGAAACTCAGCTTGATGCAAAAGGGGAGGTGAAACTGCTGAAAGAGATAAATTCTCCCGGTATCAAGATCTATTTCAAATTTCAGAATGCATTGGAAAATGGACGGGATTTGTGCAAAGAGCTTAAGATTCTGGGGAAAAAGAGAATCTGTCAGATTCATTGCACAGATACAGACGGAGTTACCCTGCCTTTCAATAAGCGGCTGGACATGAATAAGGTAAAAAAGACGCTCGATAAGATGGGATGGAGCGGATGGCTGGTCGTGGAACGCTCGCGAGATAAGGAGGATGTAAGGAATGTGAGGAAGAATTATGGAACGAATATCGAGTACTTAAAGAAGGTGTTTCAAGAGTGATAGGATTGGGGAGAAGTGTAATTCTTAGTTTGAATGAAAAGATTTTTTCATTTTACTCTTTTTAAGTGATTACAACTTTCTTAGTTATACGTCTTTATATTGAATATATTATATATTAATTTAAATATTTTACGTGATGAAAAACAATTTAAAATTCTTGCGTAGGAAGAGTATAGGCATGGCTTTAATGGGGGTGCTGACTTTTTTTACAGCTTGTGACAAAGGGATTGATGCCGATGAAGTTTTTGTCCCGAATGTAACAAACTCGACTTTGGAGTCACCTAAAGCTGATGATGTTACGATGATACTATCTCCGGATGGGACTAAACTAGTAGTAGCATGGCCGGTAGTAGATGGTGCCGGTGGCTATGAATTTACACTTTACAATGTGGATAATAATGAAAATCCGATTGTGGTAGGTACTGAAAAGGAAATAGTAGATGGTTGCAGTGTGAGCAGAATAGTAGAGTCGGATACTCAATATAAGGCTGTGATTCGTACTTTAGGCAATGCCAAATATAACAATAAAGAGGCTGAAGTTGCATCTGAAGTACCTTACTCCACTTTAGCACTTTCTGATGCCACTATAGAGAGCGGTAGCATTAACGAATGGTTGAAAGCCAATCCTATTCCTGAGGATAAGATCGGTCAGGAGTATACTATCGACCTCGTGGGCGGACAGGAATATACAGTGGACGATGTTATTGATTTTGCTAATCAGCAGGTTACTATTCGTGGTAGCAAAGTGAATCATGCCAAAATCAAGATGACCGGCAATGCGTCGTTTCTTACGAACAATGGTTTCAAACTGAAGTTTGTAGATATTGATTGTGGGAATTTAGATAATGAGACGTTGTTGGGCACCAGTACTACTCCTGATGAAGGATCGCAGGTGGCGACGGGAGAATATGTTGTATGCAATCCTATTATGCTGCAAGGATGCAATGTGACCGGTTTGGATTGTTATTTGTTTTATGATATGAATAAGGTAAAGTATTGTATCGATTATTTAGGTTTCAGTGATTGTAATATTCAGGTGCAGCAAAATGATATATTGGTACGTGCAGCTAAGAGCTCTATTATCCGTATGGATATAGTAAAATCTACCTTGTGGAGTACGCAGCAAGCCGGTAAGTATTTTATGCAAATCAGCGGTCAACGTCCAAATAAAATATCCGGTCGCACGGGTGCCGAGTTCAATTTCCTCAATACTACATTCTATAATATAGCTTACAATAAGGATTTTGTTAATTGGAATAATTATCGCGGACAATCTTGCGTATTTTTGAATTTTCAGAATACCCTTTTTGTAGATTGCGGTAATAATGATATTACTAACAAGATGCAGGGTAATGCTAACATGAAGCATGATTACAAGAATAATGCTTATTGGTATAATAATGCGGAAGGTAAGGATAAATACGATACTACAGCTACCTTTAGCGATCCTCAGATGAAAAATCCGAAGGAAGGCGACTTTACTTTGAGTAGTACTGAACACATAGCCAAGCGAATTGGTGATCCCCGTTGGCTTCCTGAAGAAATAGTAGAATAATGACTCATATTAGAATTTATACTAATGAATAAAAAACAATTTATAAAAAGACTGTGTTTGGGCGCAATGCTTTCGATAGCTACGTTTACAGTTTTTGCGCAGGAGCGTGTGGTAAAAGGACAAGTAGTCGATGAAACCGGTGAACCGGTAATGGGTGCCACAGTTGTGGTGGAAGGTTCGACTAGCAATGGTGTGATTACCGATATTGATGGAAACTATACTATTACGATATCGGGTAAAAAGAATCTGGTGATTTCATTCATCGGATATACTACGCAGGTTATCAGCGATTTGAACCAAAAGAAAATAGTACTGAAAGAGGATGCCCAACAGCTCGACGAGGTGGTAGTAGTAGGGTATGGTGTGCAGAAGAAAGCTCATCTGACAGGTGCTATTGCTACTGTGACTATGGATGATATTCAGGATTTGTCGGACTCGGGGCTGGCTTCTTCGCTGAGCGGTATGGTTAATGGTATGAGCGTGAGTGGCGGACAAAGCCGTCCGGGCGAGAATGCTAAAATCTATATACGTGATACAAACTCATTTGGTGAGGTGGGTAGCACGGCGCAAGAGCCTTTGTATGTAATAGACGGTTATATCTATCCCGATGATATCAAGGTAGGTAACACACGTGAAAATCTAGGTGCGCAAGCATTCAATAATCTCGATCCTTCGGTTATTGAAAGTATCTCTGTATTGAAAGATGCGGCAGCTGCTGTTTATGGTGCGCGTGCGGCTAATGGTGTAATTTTGGTAACTACTAAAAAGGGTAAAGCCGGTGCTCCTCAAATTTCTTATAGTGGCAGCTTTGGATTTACCGATGAACTTTCGCGTCCTAAGATGTTGAGCGCCTATGATTACGGACGACTTTATAACACTTGGGCAGCCGGTGATCCTGCCAATACTTCGCTTAACCTGAAGACTGATCTCTATCAAGCAGATGAACTGGAAGCTATGAAAGGGCTGAATTTCGACTTGCTCGACAAATATTGGAAGACCGGTTTCACTCAGAAACATAGCGTCAATATCAGTGGCGGTTCAGAAAAAGCCAATTACTTTGCCGGTGTTTCGTATTTTGACCAAGACGGTAACTTAGGTGACCTCGAGTACAATCGTTGGAACTATCGTGCCGGTGTAGATGTAAAGATTAGCAAGTGGGTGAAAGCGAATCTTACTGTATCGGGTGATTATGGCAAGAAGAACAAACCGAATGTAAAAGTGGGCGGTTCGAGCGATGAAAAAGACTACAACCTGTTGCTCACTCGTCCGACTTATATTCCCGAAACCGTGAACGGACTGCCTATCTCGGCTTTGGGTATCACCAACTCCGTACAAAATGATGACCAGACTTATTCTTTCTCAGTGCTTCAGAACAACGGTGACTATAATCGTAGCATGAATTCGAATATGACTGTTAACGGTAGTTTGAGCTTAGATATGGGATTTGTAAAAGTCTTGAAAGGCTTGGAACTGAAATTTAATTATGGCAAGAGTATCAGTACTGATAAGAATAATCAATACGGATCCAGCTATTCTATCTATCGCATGGTCAATCGTACCGGTAGCGGTAACCACCTCTATACTCCTGTGGATGGTCAGGATTATAATGACTTTTTGGCGGAAGATAATTTTATTCTCTCTACAATTGCTAATGGAAGCCCTTCTTACTTGCAACGTAGCACTACTCGTTCGGACAGTTATCAAATGAACTTTACCATGAACTACTCCCGCTCTTTCGGTGATCATACCGTAGGTGGCTTATTCTCTATCGAACGTTCGGAGGCTGAAAGTGAATATCTTATGGGAAAGGTGAATGATCCTTATGAATTTACTACCGGACAGTCCAATTCGGCTACTGGTGACAAAAATACTGTATTCTCCCGTTCTGAGTCTGGTTCCTTGTCATACATCGGTCGTGTGAACTATGCTTATCAGGATAAGTATTTGGCGGAGGTACTGTTCCGTAGTGACTCTTCTACCAAGTTCGCTCCTGAAAACTATTGGGGATTTTTCCCTTCCATGTCTTTGGGTTGGATTGTGTCACAAGAGAAATTCATGCGCCTAAAGTGGGTAGAATATCTGAAAATTCGCGGTTCATTCGGTTTGACCGGTCGTGACAATACCGCTCCTTGGCAGTGGATGCAGATTTACTCTACCGAGTCGGGCAAGGGTCCTGTATTTGGTACTACCGGTAATATTAATGCTTCGAAGCCCATCTCTATTAACAAATATAATTCAGCGGTAAACCGTGATGTGCATTGGGACAAGTCGTATAAAGCAAATTTTGGTATTGATTTTACTACACTTAACAGCCGATTGGCTTTCAATGTAGACGCTTATTATACTTGGAATAGAGAAATGTTGATGAATATCGAACAGACTGTTCCTACTACTGTCGGTACACAATCGGCCGCTGTCAATCTGGGTGAGATGGACAACTATGGTATTGAAATCTCGGCAACTTGGCGCGACCGCATCGGCAAGGATTTCAAATATAAAATCGGTATCAATACCGGTTATAGCGATAACAAAGTACTGATGATGGACTTTGAAGAAGAATATCTATATCGTCAAATCACTAAGGGAGACCGTTCCGACATCGGTACTTGGGGGATGCAATGTATGGGTATGTTCCGTAGCTTCCAGGATATCGAAGAATACTTCAATACATATCATATTACCGATTATATGGGGTTGACTAAAGACGAAGTTCGTCCGGGTATGTTGATTTATAAAGATGTGCGTGGAGCCCAGCAGCCTGATGGTACTTATGCAGCTCCTGATGGTATAGTAGATAAAGATAATGACCAAGTGCGTCTCTCTAACCGTAGCAATCCTTGGGGATTCACTACCAACCTTAGTGCTGAATGGAAAGGGATCTCAATCGCAGCTCAGCTTAGTGCCAGTTGGGGAGGCTATAGTATCATCCCCGGTCAGGCATTGAAACCCGGCAAAAGCATCGAGTACACCAATATGCCTTCGTTCTGGAAGCCCGACAATGTATATGTGTACAATGATATTTATGATGCTTCCGGCAATTTGCTAATGCCTCAAAACAGAGAAGGCTCACTACCTAACTTGAAATATTCAAATATAAATGCTGTCACTTCTTCTTTTTGGCGAGTCAATGGCACACGTGTAAGTTTGAATCGTATCACTTTGGCTTATACATTACCCAAGCATTGGATAAAGAAGGTCGGTTTGAGTAGCTGCCGTTTCAATATCACAGGCCAGAACTTGCTGAGTCTCTACAATCCTTATCCTGACAACTTTATGGATCCTCAATGTAGCTACGGTTCATATCCTCAACTGAGAAAGTTCACTATTGGTGTGAATGTAGGTTTCTAAGTTTTATAATGCTAAATGAAAAGAAAAGAATGAAAAGAATAATATTTAGCGCTGCATTAATAGCAGCATTAAGTCTCTCTTCTTGCAGCGACCAGTTCCTGGAGGATAAGCAGAATTTTGATAATGTAACTAGTGAAGTATACAACGACTATGCAGGTGCTAGTGGCCGTGTACTCGACCTTTATTGGTGGATTTTACCTGATCCCAATTCGGATGCAAATTGGAAGTACCCGTGTACCGGTAAAGCTGATGGGATTTCTAAATCAACCGAAGAGTATAGTGGATTTGGTTTATTTGTAAATCCACAAGCTGAGCTCTCGGTTTTGGGTAGTAACAAAGTACCCGATTATTTTCATAATCAGAGTAACAACATCCGTGAGTCGGTATGGGGGCGAATCCGCAATTGCAATGATGTGATTGCCGGTATCAGTGGCAGCAGCCTTACCGAAGAACAAAAAAACGAACTGTTAGGTCAGGCGTATTTCCTGCGTGCATGGTGCTATTATAGTATGGTAAAGTGGTATGGTGGTGTGCCTATAGTCACTAAGGTACAAGATCCTGTTGAAAGTTCTTTCGTTCCTCGCTCTACAACGAAGGCATGCATTGAATTTATTTGCAATGATTTAGATATCGCTGCCAATATGTTACGTGCAAAGACCACCAATGGTGGATGGAATGGCAACAACTACGGTCGTGTTACTACTGCTTCGGCTATGGCGCTAAAGGGGCGTGTGTTACTGTTGTGGGCAAGTCCGCTCTTCAATCGTGCCAACGATGAGAGTCGTTGGGCTGCTGCTTACGAATATATCAAAGAATCTATCAAAGATATCAATGCTTGCGGTAACCATCTTTATACTACAGGCAATAATATCAATGGTTCGGACTTTGCCAAGATGTTTACTGTTATTCAGAATCCGGAGATGGTATTTGGCACCTTGCACAATATGAAGCAAGACGATGATACAAAGAAGAATAATAATTGGGAACGTTTCATCCGACCGAAGAATACCACAGGACAGGGTTTAGAGGCATCGGCTATGTTTGTAGATATGTTCCCCATGAAGGATGGTAAACGTCCGCGCGGTTTGAATACCTATAAAAAGCTGAATGAGAGTGAAGACGAGGCGAATATAAAAGACTATCCTTTCATGAATCGTGATCCGCGTTTCTACCGTACCTTTGCCATGCCTGGTTTCCGTTGGGCTTACACAGGCGATCCTGTTCCGGCGGATGCGTTCAACCCCAGCTATAACAGTGGTAAGGATTATGTATTGTGGAACTATGTGTGGTATGCCGATCCGGAAGATGTGAATGATCCGGAAAGTGGTAACGCTTATGGCGCCGATAATCTGTTGAAAAATAGAAAGGGTGTATATGTACGAAAACGTAGTAACGATGGTGATATTTCTGAGCCCCTTTATTCATTTAATGCTACTTATGATAATGGTGGTTTTGCATATTCTGCAGCTCCTTGGATGGAAATTCGTTATGCGGAAGTATTGCTCAACTACGCCGAAGCCGCTTGCGGTGCAGGGCACATGGGTGAAGCGGTAGAGCAACTGAAACTGATTCGTCAGCGTGTCGGTTACTCAGGCGATTGTGGCTTGCAGGAAAACCTTTCTACCGATCAGGCTGCTTGTATGTCCGCCGTACTCTATGAACGTCAGATTGAGCTGGCTTACGAAGGCAAACGTTTTGATGATCTTCGTCGTTGGATGCTTTTTGATGGTGGTACGGATAAAGTAGATGGTGCGCCGGCATCGTGGACGCTTACCGGTTGGGGTGGTAACACTTGCACATGGCTCGGTTTTACCGAACTCAATAAAAATCAGCGTCGTGATAATATGGAGTTCCGTCTTAATGATACTAAGTATGGTGTAGGTGGTACTACCGGTGATACAGATAGTGATCCCTTGTTGAAAGCAGGTGTAGAACGTCCGAAAGGTGTCGACTTCCGTAAAGAAATCAGCGATGAAGAAGGAAACCAATTAACTCAACTTCAAGAATTTTACAACGAACATTTTGTTCGTAAGGAGAAGAAAGGTGACGCTTATGCAACAAACAAAGACCCTTTATATATAAAGTTCTTGCCTCGCTACTACTTTCTCGGTTTCAGTCAAGGTGCTTTAAATAATTGTAAAGGTATTGAGCAATGTATTGGTTGGGAAGATTCGAACAACGGAGGTAGTAACGGAACATTTGATCCGTTAGCTGAGTAATAGTTTCTCTACTTCTTTTTTGAAGTGGCATAAATGAGAAAGTCACCATTTCCTATCATCTTTCAAAAGAAAGACTTAGGAAATGGTGACTTTCTCATTTATGTGCGGTTATGAATTAAACAATGATAGCCTTCTTATTCTTATTGATTTCTATGGGCATTCTTTTATAATCGATTCACTATTTAGACTCATTTCATTCGTTACTTTTACTTCGTATAACTATAGTGTACTTTGCGTATGACTATAGTTGTATGCAAAGTACGCTATAGTTATTCTTGCGGAATACTATAGTCATACGCAAAAAGAATAAGTAACGCGGTTAATCTGATTAGGCAGAAAAAGAAATAAAAATAGTATTTGGCTCCTTCCTGCACCAAATAAAACAAAACCATATGAAAATGCTAGAATCAGTAGTAACTGATTAAAACTATTTGATTAATTACAAACAAGAATAGTTCTTTCATTTTTAACCATACCTGCAATGGGAACTTTTTTGTTTCATAAGTATAAAAGTCACATTTTTTCCCTATCTTTGTGTACCATTACTTTAAATACAGGAATAAGATGGAAAAGATTGTTAGGCGTTATCCGATAGGTGTACAGAATTTTGAAGATCTACGTAATACAAATTATGTCTATGTAGATAAGACTGATTTAGTTTACAAATTGGTACATTCTAATAAAGTATATTTTCTTAGCCGTCCCCGACGTTTCGGCAAGAGTTTGCTTGTGTCCACATTAGAAGCTTATTTCAGTGGTAAAAAAGAGTTGTTCAAGGGGCTGGCAATGGAACGTCTGGAAAAGGAATGGTATGTTTATCCGGTGTTACACATGGATTTCAGTATTAGCAAATATATGAATGCGGATATGTTGCGTTCTGTCATAAACAACCGATTGGTAGAATGGGAAAAAGTTTATGGACGTGAAGAAAGTGAGAACACATTCAGCTTGCGGTTAAAAGGTATTATACAGCGTGCATACGAACAGACCGGAATGCAAGTTGTTATCCTGATTGATGAATACGATTCTCCAATGCTGGATAGTAACAATGATATGGAACTTCAAGCGGAAATTCGTGGAATAATGCGTGATTTTTTCAGTCCTCTGAAAGCATTGGGACAGTATCTTCGTTTCTTGTTTCTTACCGGTATCAGTAAATTCAGCCAAATGAGCATATTCAGTGAGTTAAATAATTTACAGAATATCAGTTTGCGGGATGAATATAGTGCTATATGCGGGATTACCGAGAAAGAATTACGTAGCGAATTGAAAACGGATATTGAGATTATTGCCCAAGCAAATGAAGAAACGTATGAAGAGGCTTGTGCTCATTTGAAATTACAGTATGACGGTTATCATTTTAGTAAAAGATGTGAGGATATTTACAATCCGTTTAGTTTGTTCAATGCTTTTGCCAGCAAAAATTATGAAAACTTCTGGTTCTCTACAGGTACACCCACCTTTTTGATAGAACTATTAAAACAAAGTCAATTTGATATTCGTGAATTGGATAATACGACAGCAACTGCGGAACAGTTCGATGCACCTACCAACGCTATTACTGACCCCATTCCCGTACTCTATCAAAGTGGTTATTTGACTATCAAAGGATATGATCCTGATTTTGAACTTTATACACTTGCATACCCTAATAAAGAAGTTCGCAAAGGCTTTATCGAATCGCTTATGCCAGCTTATGTACATTTGCCAGCCCGTGAGAATACTTTTTATGTGGTGTCTTTTATCAAAGACCTGCGTGTCGGAAATATAGATAGCTGTTTGGAACGTATGAGAAGTTTCTTTGCTTCTATACCCAATCAATTGAACAATAAGGAGGAAAAACATTATCAGACTATTTTCTATTTGTTGTTCCGTTTAATGGGGCAGTATGTGGATGTGGAAGTGAATACTGCTATAGGACGGGCAGATGCGGTTGTGAAGATGCAGAATGCCATTTATGTTTTCGAATTTAAAGTGGACGATACGCCGGATGATGCTTTAGCACAGATAAATAGTAAGGGATATAGCATTTCATATCAGGCAGATCATCGGGCGGTTGTTAATATTGGTGTGAATTTCGATAGCGCTACACGGACCATTGGAGATTGGAAATAGTTTCTGTCCCCCACACCTAATAAAAATCACCATTACTGATTACAAATCTTTTTCTTTTTCGTCTTATTATTGTATTTTTGAATTAACAACTTCACAAAACCCAATAAAAAATGAAGAAGAAACATGTACTTTTAGCAGCTTTTGCTGCGGCAATGTTGACTCCGAGCGTTGTATGGGCACAATACCCACAGATAACAGACGAAGCCAAAGAAAATTATAAAAAGATGATGACTGAAGAACGGAAGCGTTCTGATGAAGCATGGGCAAAAGCGTTGCCAATCGTTCTGAAAGAAGCCAAAGAAGGTCGTCCGTATATACCTTGGGCCGGTCGTCCGTATGATTTGCCCCAAGCCGATATTCCTGCATTTCCTGGTGCAGAAGGTGGTGGAATGTATAGCTTCGGTGGTCGTGGAGGTAAAGTGATTACCGTTACCAATCTGAATGACCGTGGTCCCGGTTCTTTCCGTGAGGCTTGTGAAACAGGAGGTGCACGCATTATCGTATTTAATGTTGCAGGTATCATTCGTTTGGAATCTCCGATCATTGTACGCGCTCCTTATGTAACCATCGCCGGACAGACAGCTCCGGGAGATGGTGTCTGCATTGCCGGAGAATCATTCTGGGTAGATACGCATGATGTGGTTGTACGCCATATGCGTTTCCGTCGCGGTGAGACAAAGGTCTGGCATCGTGATGACTCTTTCGGAGGAAATCCGGTAGGAAATATTATGATTGACCACTGTTCATGTACTTGGGGGTTGGATGAAAATATATCTTTCTATCGTCACATGTATGATCCGAGCGAAGGACAGTATGAAAGCAAAGATTTGAAACTCCCTACTGTCAATGTAACTATTCAGAATACTATTTCCGCAAAAGCATTGGATACTTATAACCATGCATTCGGAAGTACGTTGGGAGGAGAAAACTGTGCATTTGCCCGTAATCTGTGGGCTAGCAACTCAGGCCGTAACCCTTCTATCGGTTGGAACGGTATATTCAATTTCGTTAATAATATAGTGTTCAACTGGGTACACCGTTCTTCCGATGGAGGTGATTATACAGCGATGTTCAATATGATTAATAACTACTACAAGCCGGGACCTGCCACACCTAAAGATTCCAATGTAGGACACCGTATCTTAAAACCGGAAGCCGGACGCAGCAAGCTGGATCATAAAGTATACGGACGGGTATATGCCGACGGAAATATCATGGAAGGTTATCCCGAGATTACAAAAGATAACTGGAACGGTGGTATTCAGATTGAGACTCAGCCGAATACCGACGGATATACAGAGTATATGAGAAGCTACCAACCGTTCGAAATGCCATATATTAATATTATGAGTGCAAAGGACGCATACGATTATGTATTGAAACATGTAGGTGCAAATATCCCATGCCGCGACATTGTAGACGAACGCGTTATCGAAGAAGTAAGAACCGGTATTCCTTATTACGAAAAGAAACTTCCGAAAGATGCATACGGTGATTTGACAGGATTGGCTCCGAAGTCAATGGGTGAAGACGGACAGTTTAAATATCGTCGTCTGCCGAAAGACTCGTACAAACAAGGAATCATCACAGATATTCGCCAGATGGGCGGCTATCCCGAATACAAAGGTACTCCATACGTAGATACGGATGGCGACGGTATGCCGGATGAGTGGGAAAAAGCGAATGGATTGAATCCGAACGATCCGAGTGATGCCAATAAAGACTGTACCGGTGACGGATACACTAATATCGAAAAGTATATCAATGGTATCAGCACTAAGCACAAAGTAGATTGGAGAGACTTGAAAAACAACTATGATACTTTGGAGGAAAAAGGGAAGTTAATGTAAATGATGAAGTTAACGTAAACTAAGGTGCTGAAATGTCATTATTATACTAAAAAACAATATCAATGAAAAAGATACTGATAATTTCTCTGTTACTGCTCTCTACTTGGATGTCCGCCGGAGCAGTTGACCTGAACAAAGAGAACCGTGATCCGAAATATGTGGAGTCTATTGTCAACCGTTCTCAGAAGATTGTAGATAAACTGGAACTCACAGATAAACAGGTTGCTGAGGATGTCCGGAATATCATTGCCAACCGTTATTTCGAATTGAATGATATTTATGAGATACGCGATGCGAAAGTCAAGAAGGTAAAAGAATCCGGATTGACAGGTGAGGCTAAGAATGAAGCATTGAAAGCAGCTGAGAATGAAAAAGATGCGGCTTTATATCGTTCCCATTTCGCATTTCCCGCCAATTTATCTCTTTTCCTTGACGAGAAGCAGATAGAAGCGGTGAAGGACGGAATGACTTACGGGGTTGTGAAGGTGACCTACGATTCTCACCTCGACATGATTCCGACACTTAAAGAAGAAGAAAAAGCGCAAATATACGCTTGGTTGGTGGAAGCTCGTGAATTTGCTTTGGACGCTGAAAATTCAAATAAAAAACACGCTGCTTTTGGAAAATATAAAGGACGTATCAATAATTATCTGGCTAAACGCGGATATGACTTGAAAAAAGAACGTGAAGAATGGTACAAACGTGTGAAAGCACGTGGAGGATCCTTATAAGATTTTCTTCCCATAATAAAAATGGTTAGTTTGTTTGATGACGGAAAGGGTGGCTCGGAGAGTCGCCCTTTTATCGTATATAAAATTCAATCGGAAGATGAAGAATCTTCGTTTATATTTGAGTACAAATTAGTCCTTTTATCGTCTCCTTTGTATAAAGGATACAATTTATAGATTATAATAGCAATGAAAAGGTTAAGAGATACATTAGCGGCAATAGGTATTTTATTTTTTGTTTCTTGCGGAGGAAGCAAGGACTATTATATGTTTACTTCGTTTCATGAACCCGCAGATGAGGGCTTAAGATATTTATATAGTGAAGACGGAATGCATTGGGACAGTATTCCCGGTGTCTGGCTGAAGCCCGAATTAGGACAACATCAACTGTTGCGGGACCCTTCGATGGTATGTACTCCCGACGGAACTTTTCATCTGGTTTGGACGACAAGCTGGAAAGGCGATCTAGGGTTCGGCTATGCAAACTCCAAAGACCTGATTCATTGGTCTAAGCAACAGATGATACCTGTCATGACAGAAGAACCGACCACAGTCAATGTATGGGCTCCGGAGATTTTCTATGATGAAGATAGTGAACAGTTCATGGTAGTATGGGCTTCTTGCATTCCCGGCCGTTTTGAGAGAGGAATAGAAGAGGAAAATAATAATCATCGTTTGTATTATATCACTACGAAAGACTTTAAGACTATTTCTAAAGCGGAAGTCTTGTATGATCCGGGATTCAGTTCGATTGATGCAGTCCTTGTAAAACGGGATAAGAATGACTATGTGATGGTACTTAAGGATAATACCCGCCCGGAACGCAATCTGAAAATTGCTTTTGCTGATTCCCTGACAGGACCTTACTCACCTGCGTCGCAACCATTTACCGAATCGTTTGTAGAAGGTCCGACTGTAGAAAAGATAGGAGAGGAGTATCTTGTTTACTTTGATGTCTATCAGAAAAAGATATACGGTGCTATGCGCACAAAAGATTTTATAAATTTTACCGATGTGACGAGTGAAGTAAGTGTACCTGCCGGACATAAACACGGAACAATATTCAAAGCTCCCGAATCGGTAGTAAAAGCGTTGTTGACACATACCCGCCTTAATCACTAATCATTCACCGATAATCACTAAATAACATGAATAACTCTACAAAGATTCTCTTTGCATTGGCTGCCGGATGGTTGACATCTACGGTTGCAGCGCAAGACAGAATCCATTACACAGGAACAGAATTATCGAACCCTACTTATCACGACGGACAGTTGTCTCCGGTAGTAGGAGTGCATAATATCCAATTGGTACGCGCCAACCGGGAACATCCCGATCCGTCGAACGGCAATGGATGGACATATAACCATCAACCGATGTTGGCCTATTGGAACGGCCAGTTTTATTATCAATATCTGGCTGATCCTTCGGACGAACATGTACCGCCTTCCCAAACATTTCTGATGACATCAAAGGATGGCTATCAATGGACGAATCCGGAAATTGTATTTCCGCCTTATAAAGTTCCGGACGGATATACCAAGGAATCTCGTCCGGGTATGCAAGCCAAAGACCTGATTGCTATTATGCACCAACGTGTAGGTTTCTATGTCTCCAAGTCCGGCCGATTAATAACAATGGGAAATTACGGAGTTGCCTTAGATAAGAAAGACGATCCGAACGATGGAAACGGTATCGGTCGGGTAGTACGCGAAATAAAAAAGGACGGTTCGTTCGGTCCTATTTATTTTATTTATTACAATCACGGATTTAACGAGAAGAACACCGATTATCCGTATTTCAAGAAAAGTAAAGACCGCGAGTTTGTGAAAGCCTGCCAGGAGATTCTTGACAATCCGCTGTATATGATGCAATGGGTAGAAGAGGCAGACCGTGAAGATCCTATTATCCCCTTAAAGAAAGGATATAAGGCATTTAACTGTTACACACTTCCCGACGGAAGAATTGCCAGCCTTTGGAAGCACGCGCTCACTTCTATCAGCGAAGACGGAGGATATACTTGGGAACAACCGGTACTCCGTGCTAAGGGATTTGTCAATAGTAATGCGAAAATCTGGGGACAACGTTTGAGTGACGGCACATACGCGACGGTATATAATCCTTCGGAGTTCCGTTGGCCGTTAGCTATCTCATTGAGTAAGGACGGACTGGAGTATACAACGCTGAATCTGGTGCACGGCGAAATCACACCGATGCGTTACGGTGGTAATTATAAATCATACGGTCCTCAGTATCCTCGTGGCATACAGGAGGGGAACGGGATACCTGCAGATGGCGATTTATGGGTTTCTTATAGTGTGAACAAGGAAGATATGTGGATTTCCCGCATTCCTGTGCCGGTGGAACTCAATGCTTCTGCACACGCCAACGATGACTTTTCAAAGTCGAAAGCAATATCGGAATTGACTGATTGGAATATTTATTCTCCGGTTTGGGCTCCGGTTTCCCTGGATGGACAATGGTTGAAACTGCAAGATAGAGATCCTTTTGATTATGCAAAAGTGGAACGGAAAATTCCCGCTTCTAAAGAATTGAAAGTCTCCTTCGATTTGCAAGCCGGACAGAATGATAAGGGTACGCTTCAAATTGAATTTCTGGATGAGAATGGAATTGCTTGCTCCCGTTTGGAACTGACACCGGATGGCGTTTTTCGTGCAAAAGGTGGTTCCCGGTTTGCGAATATGATGAAGTATGAAGCAGGAAAAACCTATCATGTAGAAGCTGTCCTTTCAACTGCCGACCGTAATATTCAAGTATATGTAGATGGCAAGAGGGTAGGGCTGAGGATGTTCTATGCTCCGGTGGCAAGTATCGAAAGAATAGCTTTCCGTACAGGCGTGCCACGTACATTCCCGACAGTGGATACTCCGGCCGACCAGACATACGATTTGCCCGGTGCCGGTGAACAGGAGCCGATAGCCGAATATCGTATAGCTAATGTAAAAACGTCTTCCACAGACAAGGATGCATCTTCCGCTTTCTTGAAGTATAAGGATTTCAGCCATTATACGGATTATTTTAATGGAATGGAAGATGAGAATATCGTTCAAGCGATTCCTAATGCAAAAGCTTCGGAGTGGATGGAAGACAACATTCCTTTGTTTGAATGCCCGCAACGTAATTTTGAAGAGATGTATTATTATCGTTGGTGGTCGTTGCGCAAGCATATCAAGGAAACTCCTGTGGGATATGGTATGACGGAGTTTCTCGTTCAGCGTTCCTATTCTGATAAATATAACCTGATCGCTTGTGCGATCGGACATCATATTTATGAGAGCCGTTGGTTACGTGACCCGAAATATCTGGATCAAATTATTCATACATGGTATCGCGGTAATGACGGAGGACCGATGAAGAAAATGAATAAGTTCAGTTCATGGAATGCAGATGCGGTATTGGCACGCTATATGGTCGATGGCAACAAAGGTTTTATGCTGGATATGAAAAAAGATCTGGAAGCTGAATATCAACGTTGGGAACGTACGAATCGTTTGAAGAATGGATTGTACTGGCAGGGGGATGTACAGGATGGTATGGAAGAATCTATCAGTGGTGGACGGAAGAAAAAATATGCCCGCCCGACAATCAATAGTTATATGTATGGCAATGCCAAAGCACTTTCATGTATGGGAATTCTTTCCGGTGACGAGGGGATGGCTATGAAATATGGTATGAGAGCAGACACGTTGAGAAATCTGGTAGAGAATGAGTTGTGGAATACCCGTCACCAGTTTTTTGAGACGATGCGTACGGATTCTTCAGCAAATGTTCGTGAAGCAATCGGATATATTCCCTGGTATTTCAACCTGCCGGATACGACAAAGAAATATGAAGTTGCCTGGAAAGAGATTCTGGATGAAAAAGGTTTCTCTGCTCCTTACGGATTGACTACTGCAGAGCGTCGTCATCCGGAATTCCGTACACGTGGAGTGGGTAAGTGTGAGTGGGACGGAGCTATCTGGCCGTTTGCTTCTGCACAGACATTGACAGCAATGGCTAACTTTATGAACAATTATCCGCAGACCGTATTGTCTGACAGTGTATATTTCCGTCAGATGGAATTGTATGTGGAGTCACAATATCATCGTGGTCGTCCTTACATTGGCGAATATTTGGATGAAGTGACCGGTTATTGGTTGAAAGGGGATCAGGAGCGCAGCCGTTACTATAATCATTCTACTTTCAACGATCTGATGATTACAGGACTGATTGGACTTCGTCCGCGTCTGGATAATACAATTGAAGTAAATCCGTTGATCCCTGTCGACAAATGGGATTGGTTCTGCCTGGATAATGTACTATATCACGGTCATAATCTGACGATTCTTTGGGATAAGAACGGCGATCGTTATCATTGTGGAAAAGGCTTACGTATTTTTGTGGATGGTAAAGAAGTCGGTTATGCAGATACATTGACAAGAATCGTTTGCAAGGATGTACTCAAATAATCATTTATCTGATAATATAGATAGGATAGTCTGAACAATGAATATAAAGAAATATCTCTTTCTTTTTCTTTGCCTGCCATGTTTTATGCAGGCAAAGACTATAACAATCAGCCGCCTTACCTGTGAAATGCAAGAAGGTCTGGTAGTGGTCGAAGGTTCACCTCGTTTGGGATGGGTGATGGAATCGCCGGAAAATGGAACGCGACAATCAGCTTATGAGATTGACATCCGGGAAGCTTTTACAGGACGTTCCGTTTGGAATAGTGGAAAAGTCTATTCTACACAGAGCCAGCTGGTTTCTATAGAGGGGGCAGATATACGGCCTGATAATCAATTTAATTATAGTTGGCGGGTTCGTGTTTGGGATGAGACAGATGCACCCTCTGAATGGAGTCGTGAAGCAAAGTTTCGCTCTGCTTCTTCAAGACTTTCCGAAGGAAAATGGATTGGAGCTATCACTCGTCAGAATGCTCATTTACCGGAAGGACGCAAGTTTCATGGTGGAGAGTTGAAGAAACCGGAGGTAAAGGCAGCTTGGGAAGCAGTGGACACTTTAGCAAAGAAAAGTATTTGTTTGCGAAGAACATTCCAGGTGGGAGATAGGACAGAAGGGAATACAAACCGCCAATCGGGCAAGAAAATAGTAGAAGCAACTGCATACGTTTGTGGTTTGGGATTCTATGAATTCTCTTTGAATGGCAAGAAAGTAGGCAACAGTGAATTTGCTCCGCTGTGGAGTGATTATGATAAAACTGTTTACTATAACACGTATGATGTAACGGAACAATTGCGGCATGGTGAGAATGCCGTGGGAATCTTATTGGGGAATGGATTCTATAATGTGCAAGGAGGACGTTATCGCAAATTACAGATAAGTTTTGGTCCTCCTACACTTTTATTTGAACTGGTTATTAATTACGAAGATGGAACATCTACAACACTTCGTTCTGACAATGACTGGAAATATGATTTTAGTCCGGTAACTTTCAATTGCATATATGGAGGTGAGGATTACGATGCTCGTCGTGAGCAAAAAGGATGGAATCAGGTTGGCTTTGATGATAGTCATTGGCGTCCGGTAGTTATACAGGAAGCTCCTAAAGGAATACTACGTCCACAGATGGCGCCTCCGGTGAAAATCATGGAACGATATGATATTCAAAAGGTAACCAAACTAAATGCAGAACAGATTGCTTCAGCTTCTAAATCGACTAAAAGAACTGTCGATCCTTCTGCTTTCGTGTTGGATATGGGGCAAAATCTGGCTGGCTTTCCGGAAATAACAGTACGTGGCAAACGTGGACAGAAAGTGACTCTGCTCGTAGCCGAAGCATTGACGGATGAAGGTGCCTGTAATCAGCGACAAACGGGACGTCAACACTATTATGAATATACACTGAAAGGTGAAGGTGACGAAACTTGGCATCCTCGTTTCTCTTATTACGGTTTTAGATATATTCAAGTCGAGGGGGCTGTCTTAAAAGGACAAAAGAATCCGCAGAAGTTGCCTGTGTTGAAGAATATTCAATCCTGTTTCGTATTTAATTCAGCTAAGAAAGTTTCCACTTTCGAATCATCCAACCGAATATTTAATGCTGCCCATCGATTGATCGAAAAAGCAGTGCGTAGCAATATGCAGTCTGTGTTTACAGATTGTCCGCATCGTGAAAAACTAGGCTGGCTGGAGCAGGTGCATTTGAATGGCCCTGGGTTATTATACAATTATGATTTGACAGCTTATGCTCCGCAGATTATGCAGAATATGGCAGATGCGCAACATGCCAACGGTGCCATGCCGACAACTGCTCCGGAATACGTGGTTTTTGAAGGTCCGGGCATGGATGCATTTGCCGAATCTCCGGAATGGGGTGGTTCTCTGGTTATTTTCCCATTTATGTACTATGAGACGTATGGAGATGACTCGTTGATTAAGAAATATTATCCGAATATGCGCCGTTATGTGGATTATCTGAAGACTCGTGCAGAGATGGGTATTCTTTCTTTCGGCTTGGGAGATTGGTATGATTATGGAGATTTTCGTGCCGGATTCTCTAGGAACACACCGGTTCCCCTGGTGGCTACCGCGCATTATTATATGACAGTAATGTATTTAATAAAAGCTGCGAAAATGGTTGGCAATGACTTTGACATTCATTATTATACTTCTTTGGCACATGAAATACTTGCCTCATTTAATAAATGTTTTCTCAATAAAGAGACAGCACAGTATGGTACAGGGAGCCAATGTAGTAATGCACTTCCGTTATTCCTCCAGATGACGCAGGATTCAGATGAACAAGGCAGTTATCGACCGGATGCAAAGTTGGATGAGAAAGTACTTATGAATCTGATTAAAGATGTGGAAGCACATGGCAATCGCTTAACGACCGGTGATGTGGGTAACCGCTATCTGATTCAGACACTGGCGCGTAAGGATCAGCACGAACTTATTTATAAGATGTTCAACCACGAAGAAGCTCCCGGATATGGCTTCCAGTTGAAATTCGGTGCTACCACCTTAACCGAGCAATGGGATCCCCGCCAAGGTTCTTCCTGGAATCATTTTATGATGGGACAGATTGATGAATGGTTCTTTAATTCACTGGTCGGTATTCGTCCATCTACTACCTATCAAAAGTTTATCATCGCTCCCCAGCCTGTAGGAGATTTGAAATATGTCAAAGCATCGTATGAAACTTTATATGGTACTATTGTTGTGGATTGGACTAGCCAGAATGGCACTTTCACTTTAAACATATCTGTTCCGGTGAATACTACGGCTGTTGTTTATCTTCCGGGAGAAAAAGAACCCAAAGAGATACAGAGTGGAACATATCAATTAGTTTGTGCAAAATGAAAGAACCTTTTGCATATATTTGTAGAATAAAAAAAATGTATTCATGATTCTTTAGAAGACAATGATGAAATATAATTTAATAATATCGATTATGAATTTACGGACAACTCTTCTAGTCTTTCTTTGCTTCTGTGCAACCACAGTTCTTCGTGCCGAGCGTGTGGATATGTTGAAGGCCGGTGCGAAAGCAAATGGTAAGGCTCTTAATACAAAGCTAATCAATTCAACGATTGATCGTTTGAACCGTGGCGGCGGAGGTACTCTTTTCTTTCCTGCCGGGACTTACCTGACAGGAAGTATCCATCTGAAAAGCAACATTACACTGGAGTTGGAAGCCGGAGCTACCTTACTCTTTTCGGACAACTTTGATGATTATCTTCCTTTTGTGGAAGTTCGTCACGAAGGAGTGATGATGAAAAGTTTCCAGCCTTTGATCTATGCGGTAGATGCCGAGAATATTACCATCAAAGGAGAAGGAACTTTGGACGGACAGGGAAAGAAATGGTGGATGGAGTTCTTTCGGGTCATGATTGATTTGAAAGATAACGGCATGCGTGATATAAATAAATATCAGCCGATGTGGGATGCAGCAAACGATACGACAGCGATTTATGCCGAAACGAATAAAGACTATGTAAGTACTTTGCAGCGCCGTTTCTTCCGTCCTCCGTTTATCCAACCCATCCGTTGCAAAGAGATAAAGATTGAAGGGGTAAAAATTGTCAATTCCCCCTTTTGGACGGTAAATCCGGAGTTTTGTGATAATGTGACCATCAAAGGCATTACAATTGATAACGTTCCTTCTCCTAATACGGATGGTATTAATCCCGAATCATGCCGCAATGTACATATAAGCGATTGCCATATTTCGGTAGGCGATGATTGTATCACGATAAAATCCGGTAGGGATGCCCAAGCCCGTCGATTGGGAGTACCTTGCGAAAATATCACCATAACCAACTGTACCATGCTTTCCGGCCATGGAGGCGTTGTTATCGGCAGTGAAATGAGTGGAAGTGTGCGCAAAGTCACCATCTCCAATTGTATATTCGACGGAACGGATCGTGGAATCCGCATCAAGTCAACTCGTGGAAGGGGAGGCGTGGTTGAAGATATTTGCGTCAGTAATATTGTAATGAGTAATATAAAACGGGAAGCTGTCGTGCTAAACCTGAAATACAGTAAAATGCCTGCAGAACCAAAGAGTGAACGCACCCCGATCTTCCGTAACGTACATATCAGTGGAATGACTGTGACAGATGTAAAGACTCCGATCAAAATAGTGGGTTTGGAAGAAGCGCCGATATCTGACATTGTTTTGCGTGATATTCATATTCAGGGAGGAAAACAGAAATGTATCTTCGAAAATTGTGAGCGTATCACGATGGATGACGTAATCGTCAATGGCAAAGTAATTAAAAGCCCCACAGATACCACAAATTAACACAGATATTTAATTCGGCTAATTTGTAAGAATAAGAAATCTGTGAGAATCTGTGTAATCTGTGGTGAAAAAACAACTTGTATAAATTAAAGATAAATGAAACGAATCCTTTTTACTATGCTTCTTGCCGCATCTCTTTCGGCTGAAGCGCAGACACAAACATACGAGACGGAATTTGCCCGTCCCTTGAATGAAGTACTGACGGATATTCAAAACCGTTTCGGAGTCCGCCTGAAATATGATATTGATACAGTGGGAAAAGTGTTGCCTTATGCCGACTTTCGTATTCGTCCTTATTCTGTAGAAGAATCCCTGACGAATGTATTGGCACCTTTCGATTATAAATTTGTCAAACAGAAAGGAAATATGTATAAGCTGAAAGCGTATGAATATCCACGTCGTACGGATGCAGACGGAGAAAAAATGCTGGCTTATCTGAATACTCTTTATGCAGATCGGCAGGCTTTTGAACTTCGCGTTGATTCTTTGAAAAAAGAAGTGCGTCAACGTTTGGGTATCGATACTTTACTAGCTCAATGTGTTAAATCCAAACCTATTCTTTCGAAGATACGTAAGTTTGATGGCTATACAGTGCAGAATTTTGCACTTGAAACACTTCCCGGCTTATATGTTTGCGGTTCTATCTACACACCTCAATCAAAAGGAAAACATGCGTTGATTATTTGTCCTAACGGACATTTTGGTGGCGGACGTTATCGTGAGGACCAGCAACAACGTATGGGCACTTTAGCACGTATGGGAGCTATTTGTGTGGATTATGATTTGTTCGGATGGGGAGAGTCGGCTTTACAAGTTGGCAGTGCGGCACATCGTAGTAGTGCAGCGCACACTATTCAGGCAATGAATGGCTTGTTGATTCTTGAATCTATGCTTGCTTCCCGTAAGGATATTGATACTAGCCGCATTGGTACAAATGGTGGTTCAGGAGGGGGCACTCATACTATTTTATTGAGTGTATTAGATGATCGTTTTGCCGCTTCTGCTCCCGTGGTGAGCCTTGCTTCTCACTTTGACGGTGGCTGTCCGTGTGAAAGCGGAATGCCCATTCAACTTTCTGCAGGAGGAACCTGTAATGCGGAGCTAGCTGCTACTTTTGCCCCTCGTCCACAACTCGTGGTATCTGATGGTGGCGACTGGACGGCTAGTGTTCCTACTCTTGAATTTCCTTATTTGCAACGAATTTATGGATTCTATAACGCGAAAGACAAAGTAACGAATGTACATCTCCCCAAGGAGAAACATGACTTTGGTCCGAACAAACGGAATGCTGTTTATGATTTCTTCGCAGATGTGTTCAAGTTGGACAAAAAGATGCTGGACGAAAGCAAAGTTACCATTGAACCGGAATTTGCTATGTATAGTTTTGGAGAAAAAGGAGCTTTGCTTCCCGAAGGTGCAATCCGGTCATTTGACAAGGTAGCCGCCTATTTTGACAAGAAGGCCTTTGCTGATTTAAAATCAGATGCTTCTCTTGAAAAGAAAGCTATGGACTGGGTAGCTTCTTTAAAGTTGGATGATGAGAAAAAGGCAGGTTTTGCGGCAACAGCTATTTATAACCATCTTCGTAAGGTTCGTGACTGGCACAATGAGCATCCCTATACAACAATTCCCGAGGGTATCAATCCTCTTACAGGCAAACCGCTTTCCAAGCTCGACCGTGAAATGATTGCAGATTCTGCTATGCCGAAAGAAGTACATGAAAGGCTAATGAAAGAGTTACGCAGAGTATTGACTGAAGAACAGATAGAACAAATCCTCGATAAATATACGGTGGGTAAAGTTGCTTTTACCTTGAAAGGTTATCAGGCCATTGTGCCTAATATGACAGAGGAGGAAACTGCTTACGTTCTGGAACAGTTGAAGCTGGCTCGCGAACAGGCTATTGACTATAAGAATATGAAGCAGATCTCTGCCATCTTCGAAATTTATAAAACCAAATGCGAACAGTATTTCAATGAACACGGCCGTAACTGGCGTCAGATGTTCAAGGATTATGTGAATAAGCGAAAGGAAGAAAAGAAGGCTCAAGAAAAGAAATAAAATGATGATAAACCTTTAATCTTCCTATTTGTCGGAGTATAATCCGGGATAACTAAGAAGAACATAATAGAGCTATGCTTTGCGACTGACAAAGCATAGCTTTATCACTTCTAAAGCTATGCTTTACGTCTCAAAAAACACGTCATTACTTTTTCTTCACGATTACTAAACATCTTTTTCGCAGAAAATGTGTTATTTTGTGGATAGCTAATAGAAATATACATGATATGGATAAGCAAAAAGCAGCATTGGTCCTTTCTATGGGAGGAGCACGTGGAATAGCGCATATAGGAGTAATTGAAGAATTGCTCCGTCACAATTTTGAGATCACTTCTATTGCAGGAAGCTCGATGGGAGCTATGGTGGGGGCAATGTACGCTTCAGGAAAGATGGAAGAATGTAAGGAGTGGCTATATAGTTGGGATAAACGTAAGATGTGGGAATTGGCGGATATTACTTTAAGCCGGGATGGATTGGTGAAAGGTGACCGTTTTATCAAAGAACTGAAACAGATTATTCCGGACATGAATATTGAAGACTTGCCTGTCCCTTATGTAGCCATGGCAACGGATATTGTCCGTGATCAGGAAGTGAGATTTGACAGGGGGAGCTTACATGAAGCTATCCGTGCATCTATTTCTATCCCCATGCTTTTCCGTCCGTTGAGAAAAGACGGTATGGTTTTGATTGACGGAGGCATTCTGAATCCTCTTCCATTGGCTCATGTAAAACGCATTGAAGGAGATATTCTGATAGCTGTCGATGTGAATGCACCCCTCGATTCCGGAAAGAAAAAGAAAATATCTCCTTATAATCTATTGACAGAATCTTCAAGAATGATGATGCAACAAATCACTCGTTACCAAATAGAGCGTTGTCAGCCGGATATCTTAATTCAGATGTCCGGTGATACCTATGATATGTTGGAGTTTCATCATGCAGCTTCGATAGTGAAGACAGGAGTGGAAGTTACCCGAAGCGTGTTGAAAGAGTCTCGTGAAGATTAATGATATAATAAAGACATATCATTGTATCTGATAAATTCTCAAATTACTCCAGATAAATCATCTTTTTCGTCATTCCTCCGTCAATCGTTATATTTTCTCCATTGATGAAATTATTGTTTTCTTCACAGAGAAACAAACACATACGGGCAATATCTTCCGGTTTACCTACTCGTCTCGAAGGATGCTGCGAATGATCTTCCGGCCGGAGTTGGTCATAATCATGAGTTTGTATCCATCCCGGAGCAATAGAGTTGACGGTGATATTCCATTCAGATAATGATAAAGCCAGTGCATGAGTTAAAGAATAGATACCGCCTTTCGAAGCTGCGTAACCTTCACTTCCCGGTTCACTCATCAGGTAACGTGTGGAGCAAATATTGATAATCCGACCGTATGGGTTAGGAGAGGACTGTTCTTTACGATGTATGGCAAGCAGGCGGGAGGTGATAAATACAGGGCGTAGGTTGATAGAAAGTATTTTGTCGAAATCCTCTACGCTCGTTTCGGTGATAGAAGAAAATTGACTGATACCGATGTTGTTGACAATAATATCAATATCATTCCATTCGGAAAGAATACCTTGTATACAACTTTCAAGTGCGTCCTTATCGCTGACATCGACTTTATAGAATATAGATCCGGTTGCTTTTGCAGTCTCTTGTCCCGCTATTGCATTTATATCACAAAAAGCGACTTGATCACCGGACAGGCAAAAAGCTTCTACTATTGCCTTGCCTATACCTTCCGCTCCTCCTGTTACAAATATTCTTCTTTTGGAGGGGGATGATTTTGAGGTCATTGGAGTACACGAAGCCGATTCAGCCGGATGAACGGTTGTAGATTTCTTCTTACCATATTTCTGTGCTTGTTTCCAAGCAGCCTTTCTGGCTTCATATAGCTCTTGCTGTTTTTCTATATAGTTGTCTGCCATCGTTCTTTTTATTTATTGCAAATGTAAAACATAAAACGGATAAATGCAAAGAATCGACTGCTCGATTGAATAAGAACAACCGCTCGTATGCGGAGAAAGGACCGTAGGATTATGACAAATCGACCGCTCATTCCTATCCGAACGAGCGGTCGATTTATGTAAAATGACTATTCGATTTTTAGAACTTCAGCGGATCTATCTCGGCATATTTTATCCGTTGACGACGCCAAGTGTAAATGGCATGCAGCTTTCCATCTTTACCTTCAATAATGCTAGGATAAGAATATTGACTGATCGGGCTATCCTCCAATGTGAGAACAGGCTTCCAGCTGATTCCATCCTCCGATATAGCTACACAAAGCGGTGTGCGAGGGCCTTTCGGAGTTCCGGGCAACGTAGAGAAATTGTTATAAATAAGCACATGCCTGCCATTTTTCATTGTCACGGCGTCTGTGCCGGAATTATTATTCGGAACATCCAGCAGCGTTACTTTGCTCCACGTATCACCATTGTCACTGCTCCAGGCTGTTGCAATCTGTGCATTGCGCGTACGGCAGAGTATCTGCAATTTTCCGTCCTTATGCTTTAAAATACTAGGTTGTATCGCATAAATAGGTTTAGCGCCTTCCCCTTTGATGGCTTCCCCGCCTTCCTGATCATCCGTATTTATTCCTCCTTTTTTACGGTTCTGAGTCGGTACGGACAGTTCTGCTTCCAAAGGTCCTACCATTTTCCAGTTTTTTCCTTTATCATCAGAAATCTCGAAATGAACACGCCAGCCCTTACTGCCTTCCGTACTGGAAGGACAGATGATACGGCCGTTGATATATTCCGGCTTATTCTTGATAGGACCTAGAAAACCTTTGGGAAGAGGTTCACGCTTGCTCCAGGTCTTTCCTCCGTCACGCGAACGAACCAACCATCCTGTCCAGTCACTCACTTTCAGACCTATTTTGTAGAAGAGAATCAAATCTCCGCCCGGAACTTGAAACAGTACCGGATTCCAACACGCTTTCCGGCGTGCGATGAGTTTCCCTTTTGCATCTTTTACCGGTGTACAGGTGGAGTCGATTCCCGCTAATACAGCTTGCGGATCTTTGAGTGAAAACACACCGTCGGCAGCAAGTTTGGGAGCACTCCACTCTTTGGCGCCTTTCGGCTTACGGCATACCCAGATACAACAATCGGGATTGCGTTCTTTCGTTCCTCCAAAGAAAGAGGCGACAAGATCTCCGTTCTTCATCTCTACAATAGTAGCTCCGTGACATTCGGGGAAAGCGGCCTTTTCGTACAGAAATTCATCACTTAAAATGGCTGTGTTCTTAGTCGGTATATCTACACTAAAATGATGTTTCCCCGAACCGATCTTCTCTTTTCGACCATCCGGCAAATGTACTTCGCCTGTTGTATTGGCAGGCAACTCAATATCCCATTCCAGATGTATGGGCGTTTTCTTCCATCGGCTGGCTATTTTTCCATAGATACTCATATAAGATGCATCTACATTGCTTAACTCTTGAATCTCAAAAGCCGGCTGGAAAATAATATGTTTATAACCGGACTTCCAACGGTCTGCCCGGATACCTGCCAGATTATTGAAACACCAAGGCAATAAATCTCCTAAAAGCATGACATGGTTGCCACTGTTCATCTCAGGATTTGCCGTATCACCGTTCCATAATTCCCAAATGGTGGTAGCACCTTTTCCAACCATATACCCCCACGAAGGATACGTTTTGTTGGTAGCCAGCAAGTAAGCCACATCGGTATAACCACGACGGCTTAATTCACGCAACAGCCATTGCACACCGATGACTCCGGTGCTGATATGTCCCTTATTGGTGGTAATAATGGAAGTTACGGCATTTTTGGCAACTTCATGGATGTAATTCTTTGGCACTAACCCGAAAGCAAGTGGAAGAATATTGGCAGTGACCGTATTATTACCATAGTAGATACTGTCTGGATATAATGTATGTCCCGGCACATGGGACGTTCCCTCTTTTATATGCAAGAAGCGGGCATTGAATGCGTCTTTCATACGATGTTCCAGATCTTCCCATTCTTCTGCATCGGCTTTCAGTCCTTGCAGACTGGCAAAACGATGCATCAGTTGCAACACTTTCAAGTAATAGGCAGTGGCGATCAGCGCACCGTCAGTCTTGCGGGAAGGATCCTTACTGTGAATCAGCTCCAATGATTCGGGAGGAACACACCAGTCACCATATTTATCTTTGGTTATGATATATTCCTTTGTCATATAGTATTCACGGATATGAGCCACCCATTTTTTGATAGCCGGATAATTCTCCTCTATCGGACGTTTATCTCCGAAATTGGTAAAAAGCATATCACAAGCCATAGGCAACGCCGCAGGCCAAGTCACATTGTCCGAGTAATAGTTCCAGTAGGCCGGAGCGACATCGGGAATACAACCGTCTTCACGTTGCGCTTCGCGGATATCACGTGTCCATTTGGTATACATTGCATAATTATCGAAAAGCATACTCTCTCCCCAACATCCCATGGTGCGGTCGCCCAACCATGGTTGGCGCTCATTCCGTTGCGGACAGTCTACCGGCATACCTTTATAATTACTCCGGATTCCCCAAAATGCATTACGGACAATCTTATTCAATGTCTCGTCAGAGCAACTGAAAGACCCTGTATGCGTCATCTCGTCTTCCACGACTTCAGCTACGAAGTCTCCAAGTTGCGCATCCGGATAATTGCTGACCTCCACATAACGGAAGCCATGATACACGAAACGAGGTGCCCACGTAGCGTCCTTCACTTCGCGTCCGCTTACGATATACGTATCTGTGGAACGGGCGTCACGTAGATTCCGGGTAAAGAGTTCCCCATTGGCCTGCAAGGTTTCTGCAAAACGGAGACGAATACTGTCACCGGCTTGTCCTTTAATGCGGAACCGCACCCAACCAGCCATATTCTGACCAAAATCAAGGATGTACTTATCACCAAGTTTTTGGATGGAAACAGGTTTTAATGTATCCATTACTTTCATACCCGGCATTATTTGGGCACGCAATGTTCCTGAAGGAATACTGACTCTTTGTGCCGCTATCCAGCTTTTGTCGTCATAACCGCTTTGTGTCCAGTTGCCCAATTCCTTGCGGGCATCATATTCTTCACCGTCATATTCGTTATTGCTACGGATAGCACCTTCGGTTATCAGTTTCCATGAAGTGTTTGTAGCAATCGTTTCTTTACTGCCATCCATATATTCCACAATCAGATTCAGACGGAGTTTGGGATAGCCGAATGTCGGTATCTTGTACGGTTTGTAATTTTGGCGCATCGTATAGAAACGTCCGTTGCCCAATGTCACACCAATAGCATTCTCTTTTTGAAGTTGTGGCGTCACATCGTAAGTGTTGTATAGAATTGTTTTCCGATAGTCGGTAGGAGCGGGGGCCAACACTTGATCGCCGATACGCTGTCCGTTGATAAATAATTCATAAAGTCCCATTCCGGCAATGTGTACCGTTGCACGTTTCACCTCTTTGCTTAAAGCAAATTCTTTGCGGAGATAACGGGCTGCCAAGCGGCTCCATTGGGTTTCACTGTCACCGGGAGCGGCACGGTCTAATCCAATCCACTGGCCTTGCCAGTCCGCTTCATTCAGCAATCCCATACTCCAAAAGGCCGGAGCACTCCAGTCCGCTTCCCCTCTATTGGTATAGACTTTCACTTTCCAATAATAGCGGGCATTACGCTTTAGCGGTTCACCTTGATAAGCAATCCATTGGGAGGCGTCGGACTCTATCTTTCCTGAATCCCAAATATCTCCTTTTCCTTGCGCCAGCAAGTCGGCAGAAGAAGCAACAAGAATGTGATATGCTGTTTGCATCACATTCTGTTCATCCGATTCGATGCGCCAACCCAATCGGGGCTGGCGCACGTCGATACCTAGCGGATTCTTTAATTGCTCCGTTCGCAGTTCGGTTATGCCTATGGCTGCATAGACTGAACCTGCTAAAAACAGAAACGCAAAGAATGCTACTATAAATATTCTCTTGTTCATCATTTATCGCTGATATATTTCAGTTGGGCATCGGGAAGTTCCGTCCATGTCTTATCGAGGTAGTTTTTATTGCTGTCCACCACAATCAGAATATGATCGTTTCCACTGCAATAACCGCTGTCGTGCTGGAAGGTATGCACACCGTTATTAAATTCACCGATATATTCCAGCTTACCGTCCTTTGTCGTATACCACCAGGCTTTTTTCTTTGCTCCGCTAATCTTGCTGAAATCAACTTCCATCGGACGTCCGGTATAATTATACACCATCAGATAATCATTACCGCGTGTAGCGATGGCACGGTCGTAACGTTCTCCGTTCTTACCTGCGATGACAGACTGATCCGGTATACGTTCGAAGAACGGGAAAGTCAGCATCAGGTTTTTCAAATATTTCATTTGATTATAACCGGGATCATTCAATGCTTCATACCAAGGCTTCTTGGCTCCGTATGCACCACCCACACCCGGTTTGATAAACTGCATAATGGAATTATGCCCATACGTATGCCCGAAGGAACCGGCGAATACAGACCAATAAGCATAGCGGCGTACATCGTAATCTTTCCATAACAACTCGTTTTCGTCATGCAGGCCGTGAGGAATTTCTTCATAGATAGGTTCTCCATCGATAACCGGTTTCATGGGTTTCATAGCCATACTGCGCTCAACGAAACGCCAGTTGTCTTCTTCCGTATTCTCTTCGATGGGATAGTCTCCGTCGCCAAAACGTTGTCCGTAACGACGGTGTCCGCTTTGAAACATATTGAAGTCCAGCCAGGAAGCGTTGTTGAACCAAGTTGCTGAGGTTGTTCTGCCACGCGGATGGAAGGTCATCAGGTGATTCTTGTCGATTGCTTTGATAGAAGTTGCCAATGCCTCCCATTCGGCTGTTTTCACATCACCGCGAATGTCTCCACCGATAAACCAAATGATATTCGGTTCGTCCTTATAACGTTCCGCCAGGAACTTTCCGTATGCTTTCGCCTGTTCGACAGTCATTTCTCCACGATTCACGGGACTTCCCCAGATACAGACCATACCGATATACAGTCCTTTTTTTGCAGCCGTACGAATGATATAATCCATGTGATCCCAATAACCATATACACCTTTCCGGTCGATGTTCTTGAAGTTATATCCGTCTATCATGGAATATTGTCCGTAGATATTCATGGATGGCACATTATTCAAGGTCTGAACTTGAATTACATTGTATCCGCGACGTTTGCACTGTTCCAGATAATATTCGGCTTCGTCACGATTCAGACGCTCTGGGAGCAACCATCCTGTTTCCCCCAACCAGAAGAAAGGAGTACCGTTTTCGTGTTTCAGATAACGTCCCTCTTCGGAAACTACTAGTTTACCGTTACTCCAGGGAATATACGTCTTTTGTGTTTTCTTTTGTGCCGCTACCGGGATAGCCAAAGTCAGCAGCAGTAGTAAGAGAGGAAGAATCTTGAATTTTCTCATTGTATTTTATCGTTTTTAGTTTATAATTCACCACAGATTACACGGATTAACACAGATTTTTTATCTGACAGAATGTTAGAAATGTCACATAATTATTTTAGAATCTGTGTTAATCCGTGTAATCTGTGGTGAAGATTATTTCTCAATCATTTTTTCAAATTCGATTGCAGCCAGGATGAATGCTCCTACTGACTTCGGATCATTCTCGATAATCGGTTCGCTGATATAATACTCAAATGAACCGTCACGGTATCTTTTAGAGTCTCCGCCCAGTCCGGCTACGGCACAACAATTGGTGATGGTATAACTTCCGTCTTTCTCCAGACGGGTGAAATTTCCGGTCATGCCGTTGAAAGCTTTTCTTACCGGTTCGATATATTCATTTCCGATATATCCTTTATTAATGGCTTTGGCGAGCGTATAAACAAACAAGGCGGTTGCCGAAGACTCTAGGTAATTACCTTTACGTGCACCTTGATCAGTCACTTGATACCATGTGCCGGATTGAGGGTCCTGATATTTTACAATCGCTTCGGCCAGCCCTTGAAGAATCTGTATGACGCTGTCTCGTCCTGCTGTTTCTTGTGGCAGATAATCCAGAACATCCACTATCGCAGCACCATACCATCCGATACTGCGGCTCCAGAAATTCGGAGAACACCCGGTTTCGGGATCTGCCCATTTCTGTTCGCGGCTTTCATCCCATCCGTGATAGTAAAGACCGGTAGCCGGATCATACGTTTTACGGGCAATCAAAAGTATTTGCTTCACCGCTTCGTCAAACAAAGCCGGTTCCTGGAAAGTCGCACCATATTGTACCAGATAGGGAGAAGCCATAAAGATACCGTCCAACCACATCTGATGGGTATATTTCAATTTGTGCCAGAAGCCTCCTTCGCTGGTACGCGGTTGTTCGGCCATTTGCTTACGAAGAGCATCCATAGCCGTTTTGTAACGTTCATCTCCCGTCTTTGCGTAGAGGTCGAACAAAATCTTACCGCCATTTACATTGTCGATATTGAAAGAAAGATATTTCATGGTCTTTATACGTCCGTCAGTGTCAATCAGACTATCCGCATAAATCTTGGCATACTCGTAATATGTACTGTCACCCGTATGTTTCCATGCTTCGAGCATTGATTTTACCACAAGGCCATGCGTATATCCCCATCGTGGTTTTTTAGCTTTTTCAATCATCCAGGGCTCTGGGAAACGTTTCATCTCGGAACGTGCCATGCGTTCACTCCACTTTTCGGTTTCTGCTTTCTTGGTGGTCGTACAAGCAATAAAGCAGACAATTCCGCAGGCAATAATCGCCTTAAATAAATTTCGATTCATATAGTTGAGTTTTTATTTTCCGATCAGGATATATTCTTTTCCCGCTTTTGTGGGCAGGTCATACAAATAGGTTTCCGTCAGCTCTATTTTATTCAATTTTGCTTTCCCGTTAATCAATGGTTTAGTAATAGCGGGGACGGCAAAGAGAGGATTAGGGTTCTCGCCTTTGGCAGATTTCAGTCCTTTACCTTTTAGCGGGTTGAGTGAGCGGAGACGACAGTTTCCTCCTTTGTGGGATTTTACTATCAGATGATTTACTTTTCCGTCTTTCCAACTCAAGTCAAGCTCAAAACCGCCACGTGCGATAACACCTTTCACCGAACCTTCCTTCCACAAAGTAGGGAGGGCAGGAAGTAAATAGATGAATCCGTCATAACTTTGCATCAGCATTTCTACGATTCCTGCCGTACAACCGAAGTTCCCGTCAATCTGAAAGGGTGGATGCGCATCGAACAAATTAGGATAAGTACCGCCTTTTTTCTTTTCGTTGCGTACAAGAGTCAACTGATCTGTTATCAGCTTATAAGCATGGTCACCATCAAGCAGACGCGCCCAAAGACAAACTTTCCATCCCATACTCCAGCCGGTAGACGGATCCCCGCGATGGATGAGCGAGGTGCGTGCCGCATCAAACAATTCCGGTGTGCGGTATGGAGAAATCTGATTGCTGGGGAACAATCCGTAAAGATGGGAGACATGACGATGTACATCGTTCGGATCATCCCAATCGAACATCCATTCTTGCAATTGTCCCCAATGACCTATTTGCATAGGAGGCATTTCTTTCAAGCGTTGCTTTAGATGAGTTGCGAAATCTTTGTCGGTATCCAGAATTTCGGAAGCTGAGATAATAGCCGTCCAAAGATCGAAAATCAACTGATTATCCATCGTACATCCGGCGGCTGTCGTTGCCTTTCCGTTACTGCCCGAATGTACATTCTCCGGTGAATTGCTAGGACAAACCACCAACCAGTTGTGTATCGGTTCCTTTACCATGATTTCATCGAAGAAACGGCCGGACTCTTTCAGTATAGGATAGATGGAACGCAGAAAATCGGTATCTCCGGTATATAGGTAACGTTCCCATAAATGCCGGCAGAGCCACGCTCCACCACTAGGCCACATACCCGAAGGGGCTTTGTCAATTGCTCCTGTGACGCGCCAGATATCTGTGTTGTGATGGAGTACCCAGCCATTCGCTCCATACATGATTTTAGCCGTTTCCTTGCCTGTCTCGCTGACCTCTTTTATCAGCCGGAAAAGAGGCTCGTTCAGCTCGCTAAGATTGGTAACTTCAGACGGCCAATAGTTCATCTCCAAGTTGATGTTGCAAGTGTATTTGCTGTCCCAAGAAGGAAATAATTTGTCATTCCAGATACCTTGCAAGTTAGCGGGTTGTCCGCCGGGTTGTGAAGAACAAATCAATAGGTAACGCCCGAACTGGAAGTAAGTAGCTACCAAATGAGCATCATTTGTATCTTTGAAGTTTTCTACACGTTTATCGGTTGTGATGTTTCCATATCGGTTTTTACCTAAGTTCAAAGATACTCTGGTCAAGTATCGGCGATAGAAATCGGTATGATTTTTCTTGGCTTCCGGAAATGGATGTTTCATTGCTTTGGAAAGATAGTCTTTAGCCCGTTCTATCTGATTTCCTGTGATATCCAGATAATTATTGAAATTGGTGGCTATTGACACGTAAATGATAGCTTCATCAGCTCCTTCTACCGAGAGAATTCCATCCGCACATGCTATTTTCCCACCTCTATCCCGTGCAGTCAACCGTCCTTGAAATTCCACTTTCCCTTTGAGACCTTCATGCCAGGAAGAGACACCGGAAAGCGTGACGCAATTTCCTTCCTCAGAGGAAATCATTACATCTTGATGAGGAGAAGTCAGTTGGGCATTAAAGGTTATTTGTCCCGGACGGCTGGCTGTCAGTCTGACCATTACCACTTGATCGGTAAATGAGGTAATCGTTTCGCGTTGGTATTGTACTCCGTCTACCTCATATCGCACGATGGCGCGGGCGGAATCCAGACTTAGCTCCCGATAGTAGTCCGAATAACAGGTATGTCCGGGGAAAGCGATTCGCAGGTCCCCGAAACTTTGATAAGGCATTCCCGAGTTTGTCTTAGCCATCACCTTCTCGGTAGCGAGAGTTTGCGCTTCGAGATATTTTCCTGCAAAGACCAGTTCACGCACTTTGGGAATATACTCAAGTGCGTCCGGGTTGGCGTTGTTGTTAGGGCGTCCCGCCCAAATGGTTTCTTCGTTTAGTTGTATTTGTTCTGTACCCGGTGTTCCATATACCATAGCTCCCAAACGGCCATTGCCCAAAGGCAAGGCTTCCGTCCATACCTGTGCGGGACGGTCATACCATAACTTATATTCTTGCGTAGAAGTATTCGTTTCCTGTGCATGAATAGAAGTTACAGACAGCATGACGAGCGCATATCCGATCAATCTCTTTTTATTCATTATCATCTAACGTCTTTTATACTTTTATAAAAGGACGGTTGAACGGACATTTTGTACCCAATAAGTCGCTAAAAGAATATAATTACTCGGACATTATTTTTATCTTTTCAATCGGCTGCTGCCTGACGGTATCCATTGGAACAGCCCGATAATGCACTTTGGAAAAATCAATCGAGCGCAAATCAATGCTGCGGATCGTACTGTTGTACATCGTTCGGAAATAGATAATCCGGTTATTCATATCCGTTGCTGATGTCCATTGCGTGGCACTTGGAACGATCGTTTTTTATATAAACAAATTACTTTGAAAATAAGTTTGAAGGGAGACTGTCATATTCTCTGTATTTTCTTGTCATTTGAAATATACTTTCCTATATTTGTCAGTAAAATCATTAATCATTTCCGTTGCGAACGGAAATGTTAGCACAAACCGTTACTCCAAGTAAGAAGTACATCACAAAGGAAGTAAAGAATGTTAGCAATATTTTTTTAATTTGAAGAAAAAGAAGAAAAGAACAATATGGAAACTATAAAGATTACACGATATCAATCGCCCGTGGGCGAGATGCTTGTCGGTTCTTACGGCGATAAGCTGTGTATTTGCGATTGGGCGGTGGAGAAACGACGAGGTACGATAGACCGCCGCATACAGCGACATCTGAATGCGAAGTACGAAGAGGGGACTTCCGACATCATCGAACGGGCAATCGGTGAACTCGAAGAATATTTTGCCGGACACCGTAAGATATTCGACATTCCCGTTGTCTTTACCGGCTCGGAATTTCAATGCACCGTATGGGAAGAACTGATGAAAATACCCTATGGAACGACCATATCTTATGGCGAGCTTGCCCGCCGCATCCATAACCCGAAGGCTGTGCGTGCAGTCGCATCGGCCAATGCCACCAATCCTATCTCTATCTTTGTTCCCTGCCATCGGGTAATCGGCAGCAATCATAAACTTACGGGATACGGAGGTGGTCTCGATGCGAAAAAAGGATTATTGGAGTTGGAATGTTCTAAAACGATGGGGCTCGGTTTATGGTAGATTTAATATACAAAATCACGAAAAGTGCCATTCATGCGAAACGATGAGTGGCACTTTTTATTATTTTTCAGTGAAATAAATGGCTATATGCCTGTATTTGGACTTGCTGGGCGTACCGAAATAGGGGCTTCATTTTTTTGTTTTATTGAGTACAAAATATGGATAATTGCGTCTTTTTATAAAGATATTGTGTAAATTTTAAATTATCCATATTAATGAAACAGATAAAACTGTTACTTCTTTTAGCTTCCGCCTCCGTTACGGGAGCACTTGCGCAAAGCAATGGATTGACGGATATGAGTCAGAGCCGTTTTGCGAAGATGGCGAATACCGGAATCGGCGCCGTACATTGGACGGATGGATTCTGGGGAGATCGCTTCGAGGTATTTAGCCGGACTTCCCTGCAAAGTATGTGGAACACTTGGAACGCGCCGGAGATCTCTCACGGTTTCCGTAATTTTGAGATTGCTGCCGGGGTATGCAAAGGAGAGCATTGGGGACCTCCATTTCATGACGGAGATATGTATAAATGGATGGAAGGTGTGGCTTCTGTCTATGCAGTTAATAAAGATCCGGAGTTGGATAAGTTAATGGATAACTTTATTACTTGTGTTGTAAAAGCCCAACGTGCAGACGGTTATATACATACTCCTGTTATTATCGAAGAACTGAATAAAGGGATTGATTCCCATACAACAGCATTGGGTGATCAGCATAAACAGACGGTCATTGGAACGAAAGTAGGTGATGAGAATGAAAAAGGAGCTTTTGCCAATCGGCTGAACTTTGAGACTTATAATTTGGGACACTTGATGATGGCGGGTATTGTGCATCGTCGTGCTACCGGAAAGACTACTCTTTTCGATGCTGCTGTGAAAGCGACGGATTTCCTCTGTCATTTTTATGAAACGGCTTCTGCCGAACTGGCTCGCAATGCTATTTGTCCCTCTCATTATATGGGGGTAGTCGAAATGTACCGGGCTACCGGAAATCCCCGTTATCTGGAACTTTCAAAGAATCTGATTGATATCCGTGGCATGGTGGAGAACGGTACGGACGATAATCAGGACCGTATTCCTTTCCGCGATCAATATCGTGCGATGGGGCATGCCGTACGCGCCAACTATCTGTATGCCGGAGTAGCGGATGTATATGCAGAAACCGGTGAGCAGCAATTAATGAAGAACCTGACTAGTATCTGGAATGATATCGTGACCCGGAAAATGTATGTGACCGGTGCTTGCGGTGCTCTTTATGATGGTACATCGCCCGATGGAACGTGTTATGAGCCGGATAGTATTCAGAAAGTGCATCAGAGTTATGGACGTCCTTATCAGCTGCCGAATAGCACTGCTCACAATGAAACGTGTGCCAATATCGGTAATATGCTGTTTAACTGGCGGATGCTGGAGGTGACAGGGGATGCGAAATATGCTGATCTTGTGGAGGCTTGTCTTTATAACAGTGTATTGAGCGGTATTAGTCTGGATGGAAAGAAGTATTTCTACACGAATCCGCTTCGTATCAGTGCTGATCTTCCTTACACGCTTCGCTGGCCGAAGGAACGGACGGAATATATCAGTTGTTTCTGCTGTCCTCCGAACACATTGCGTACACTGTGCCAGGCACAAAACTATGCATATACATTGAGTCCGGAAGGGATTTATTGCAATTTGTATGGGGCAAATACATTGACAACGACTTGGAAAGAGAAGGGAGAAGTAGCTCTGACGCAGGAAACGGATTATCCTTGGGATGGAAATATACGTGTAACGTTGGATAAAGTTCCTCGTAAGGCGGGTACTTTCTCGCTTTTCTTACGTATTCCTGAATGGTGCGAAAAGGCTACGCTTACGGTGAATGGACAGCCGTTGCAAGTCAATGCGAAGGCAAATTCGTATGCGGAAGTAAATCGTGCATGGAAGAAGGGGGATGTAGTGGAGTTAGTGATGGATATGCCTGTGCGTTTGCTCGAAGCTCATCCGTTGGCAGAGGAGATTCGTAATCAGGTGGTCGTGAAGCGCGGACCGTTGGTTTATTGTCTGGAAAATATGGATATAGCGAATGGAGAGAAGATTGATAATGTATTGATTCCTGTTGATATAAAATTGACTCCGAAGAAGATCACGATTGAGGGTAGTCCGATTGTAGCGCTCGAAGGCAAAGCGCGTCTGGCATCTGCAACTTCGTGGGAAGGAGTACTTTATCGTCCGGTGGTTCAGGCAGAGAAGACGGTGGATATTCGTTTGATCCCTTATTATGCCTGGGGAAATAGAGGAAAAGGAGAGATGACCGTATGGATGCCTCTTGCCAGATAAATCATGATACAGAAATGAAGAAATGAGGATGAGAAAGTTATTTTTAACGGCTATATGTATTTTGTGTAGTCATTGGTTATGGTCCGGTGAGATATGGGTTTCTCCCAAAGGTAATGACTTTAATGATGGAACCCGTGAATCTCCCAAAGCAACGCTGACTGCTGCTTTACGGCAGGCACGTGAATGGCGGAGGACGGGAGATGACCGTATGCAGGGAGGAATCACTGTTTATATGGAAGGGGGAACGTACGCTCTGTATGAGCCGGTTTTTATTCGTCCGGAAGATAGTGGGACAAAGGAATCGCCGACGGTGATCCGTTCAGCGGTCAATGAAAAGACTGTGACCCGTTCGGCAGCCGATGAAAAGGTGGTGTTGAGTGGAGGAATCCGTATCAAAAATTGGAAGAAACAAGGAAAGCTCTGGGTGGCAGATGTGCCGGCATTTAATGGGCGTCCATTGGATTTCCGTCAGTTGTGGGTGAATGGAGAAAAGGCTGTCCGTGCCCGTGATGTAGAGGATTTCGAAAAGATGAACCGTATTTGCAGCGTGGATGAAAAGAATGAAGTTCTTTATGTTCCTGCGGTTGCGGTACGCAGACTTATTGATAATAAGGGAAAAATGAAGGCCGAATATGCCGAGATGGTACTCCATCAGATGTGGTGTGTGGCTAATCTTCGGATTCGGTCTATTGAGGTGCAGGGAGATAGTGCGGCGGTACGTTTTCACCAGCCGGAAAGCCGGATTCAGTTTGAACATCCTTGGCCGCGTCCAATGGTGACGACGGACGGACATAATTCCGCTTTCTATCTGACGAATGCCCGTGAGCTATTGGATGTACCGGGCGAATGGTATCACGATATGGATGCCCGTAGAGTGTATTATTATCCACGGGAAGGAGAGAAGATGCAGGAGGCGGAAGTGATGGTACCTGCCATTGAGACGTTAGTACAGGTAGAAGGTACTTTGGATCGTCCTGTGTGTCATATTCGTTTTGAGAAAATTACTTTTTCTTATACTACGTGGATGCGTCCGTCGGAGAAAGGACATGTGCCTCTTCAGGCAGGTATGTATCTGACGGATGGGTACCGGATTGATCCGAAGATGCAACGGGATTATCTGAATCATCCGTTGGATAATCAAGGATGGTTGGGTCGTCCTGCGGCTGCTGTCCGGATAGCTGCTGCCAGGCAGATTGATTTTGAGCGTTGCCGATTTGAACATTTGGGTTCTACCGGACTGGATTATGAAGAAGCGGTGCAGGGTGGTATTGTTCGTGGTTGTCTCTTTCGCGATATTGCAGGAAATGGTTTGCTGGCCGGTAGCTTTTCTCCGGCTGCTCACGAAACGCATTTGCCATACGATCCTGCTGACCGCCGGGAGGTATGTACACACCAGCAAATCAATAATTGCTATTTCACGGAAGTAGGTAATGAGGACTGGGGATGTCTCGCCATTGCTGCGGGTTATGTGAGTGATATTAATATCGAGCATAATGAAATTAGTGAAGTTCCTTATAGTGGCATCAGTCTTGGTTGGGGATGGACACAAACTGTGAATTGTATGCGTAATAACAGAGTTCATGCAAATCTGATTCATCATTATGCGAAACACATGTATGATGTAGCGGGTGTTTACACACTCGGCTCACAGCCCAAAAGCTATGTAACGGAGAATTGTGTGCATAGTATCTATAAACCGGGGTATGTGCACGATCCTAATCATTGGTTCTACCTTTATACAGATGAGGGTTCTTCTTTTATTACTGTTCGTGATAATTGGACGGAAGGGGAGAAGTATCTGCAAAATGCCAATGGCCCCGGAAATGTATGGGAGAATAATGGTCCGAAAGTGGATGATGCTATTCGTGAACGTGCAGGATTGGAAGCAGAATACAAGGATTTGCTGAATGTCCGATAGTAGTTGGTAACTCATTTAACTGCAATATGCGGTTCGTTCCACAGATATGGAACTAAAGGAAAATACATGTAGAACTAAAGGGAAACAGATGTGGAACTAAACATCAACTATTGTAGAACGAATTGTTTCTTATAACGCAGTCGGTTAATAATAGAAAGAATAATGAAAAAGAAATATATGATATTACTCAGTGCCTTGTCTTTGGCAAGCAGCACATTTGCCCAGACCTGGATTTGGTATCCGGGAGATTATGAAATCTGGCTGGGAAATCAAATGAACAACCGTCGTACAGAACGGGGTGCATTTTTCCCTCCTTTCTGGAAAACGGACAGTCATTATGTAGTTGTTGAATTCAGCAAGCAACTGAATCTTTCCGAACCGGAAGAGATTTTTATTGCTGCAGAAGGAAAGTATAATGTCAAGCTGGATGGAAAGCTTCAATTCGGTATGCCGGAGACGATGACTCTTCCTGCCGGTAAGCATAACCTGAACATCAAAGTCTGGAATCAGGCTACTCCTCCCACTATTTATGTGAAAGGGAAGACGGTGAATTCTGATTCCTCCTGGCGAGTGACATACGAAGATAAAGAATGGATTGATGAGAGCGGAAAAGCTAGTGACACATCTGCTACGATCTATATGGATGCCGGATGTTGGAACTTTGACGGGGCTACCCAGCTTCCTTCCCAATTCAGTCTGATACGTGAACCGCAGCAACCTGTTGCGAAGACAGAACAGGCAGAAGGAGGTATTCTTTATGATTTCGGAAAAGAGACATTCGGATTCATCACATTGAAGAATCTTTCCGGAAAAGGAAAAATAGAGATTTATTATGGTGAAAGTCCGGAAGAAGCAAAGGATAAAGCATATTGTGAAACTTTGGACAAACTGTTGTTAGAACCGAGACAAGTGACTGACCTCGCCATCCGTAGCACTTCTCCCTTAAATAGTTCTGATAACGAATATACGTTGGAGAACAGTAAAGCTTTCCGTTATGTCTACGTTACCCACGAACCGGGTGTACAAATAGGAGAAGTATCCATGCAATATGAATATCTTCCTGAAGAGTATCGTGGAAGTTTCCGTTGCAATGATGAAGAATTGAACCGTATTTGGGAAGTGGGGGCCTATACCATGCATCTCACTACCCGCGAGTTCTTTATTGACGGTATCAAACGCGACCGCTGGGTATGGAGTGGTGATGCTATCCAAAGTTATCTGATGAATTATTATCTTTTCTTCGATAGTGAATCCGTGAAACGTACAATCTGGCTGCTTCGTGGCAAAGATCCTGTGACCAGCCATAGCAATACGATTATGGACTATACTTTCTATTGGTTCCTTAGCGTATATGATTATTATATGTATAGTGGCGACCGCCACTTTGTCAACCAACTATATCCACGTATGCAAACGATGATGGATTATGTATTGGGACGTACAAATAAGAATGGCATGGTGGAAGGTATGACCGGTGACTGGATATTTGTGGACTGGGCGGACGGCTATCTGGATAAAAAAGGGGAACTTTCTTTTGAGCAAGTTTTATTTTGCAGAAGTCTGGAAACAATGGCTTTGTGTGCTGATTTAGTCGGGGATGAGATTGGGAAGCAGAAGTATGAGAAGCTGGCCGCTGCTCTGAAAGCAAAGTTAGAACCTACTTTCTGGAACAATCAGAAACAGGCATTTGTGCATAATCGTGTGAATGGTCGGCAAAGTGGTGCTGTGACGCGTTATGCCAATATGTTTTCTGTATTCTTCCAGTATCTGAACGCAGATAAGCAGCAAGCCATCAAGAACTCTGTTCTTCTGAATGACAGCATTCTGAAAATCACAACGCCTTATATGCGTTTTTATGAATTGGAAGCTCTTTGTGCTCTGGGTGAACAGAAGGCTGTCATGAAGGAAATGAAAGCTTACTGGGGCGGTATGTTGAAGGAGGGTGCTACCTCTTTCTGGGAAAAATACAACCCTGAAGAAACTGGAACGCAACATCTTGCCATGTACGGCCGTCCATACGGCAAGAGTCTGTGTCATGCCTGGGGAGCAAGTCCTATCTATCTGCTCGGCAAATATTATTTGGGTGTGAAACCTGTGAAAGAAGGGTATAAGGAGTTTGCTATTGCTCCTGTATTGGGAGGACTGAAATGGATGGAGGGTACTGTACCCACTCCGAATGGCGATATCCATGTTTATATGAATGGAAAAACGATGAAAGTGAAAGCTACAGAAGGGGAAGGCTATTTGACAATCAATAGTCGTCGTCCACCCAAAGCAAATATCGGAATACCGGAGAAAGTATCGGAAGGAGTGTGGCGTCTCTGGATTGATTCACCCGAAGAAAGAATTGTTACCTATCATTTATAATTCATTGTTAATTAGTGGAGTACTACTATTCATTTCGCAGGCTATAACCCTCGCAAACTGTCGGACAAGTGTTCGGTAAATATATACCGGCTTGCATACATACACTTATCAGAATAACAGTCTCTATTCCATCACTGAAACAAGTGAACCAAGAAGAAATATAATAAGAGCCACCTATTATAAAGATAAGACTGAAAAAACTATTTCTTTGATACCATTCCTGATAAAAAGGATTTACGATCCATACCAAAATCAAAAAACAAGCAATTCATTAAATACCATACGTACAATACCATAAATAATACTTTAATTGAAAAAACAGACAAATGAGTACAAACGGGGGATTATTTCGTCTTCTTCTTAGTTAAGAAGTGAATTATATAATCTATAATATATATCAGAAGAATGAAAAATACCAGATTATTCATGTTTGCGGCATGCACACTTTTTTTAGCAGCGTGTGGCAGGCAAACCGTGAAGATTATGACTCCGCCAGATGCGTCAAATCGTGTTTTGTTTGGTGCGGAGCAGTTACAGGCTACCTTGGATAAAGCCGGTTATCAGGTAATGATGCAGCAGGGAGACACTACATTCTCCGATCCCGAAATCAAAACAATCTTGCTGACGGAAGTGAATGACACGACACTCAAGAAAGAAGGTTTTCACATTTCGATAACCGGCAATCTGACCAGAGTGTCCGGCAGAGATGGGAGTGGCGTCATTTACGGATGTCGCGAACTGATAGACCGTGTGAATGATTCGGATGGTCGGTTGAATTTCCCGGAAGAATTAAAAGACGGTCCTGAAATGGTATTGCGTGGGGCTTGTGTAGGATTACAGAAGATGACCTACCTGCCGGGACATGGTGTATATGAATATCCGTATACTCCGGAAAGTTTCCCCTGGTTTTATGATAAAGAACAGTGGATTAAATATTTGGATATGCTGGTTGCCAATCGCATGAATTCATTGTATCTCTGGAATGGGCATCCGTTTGCTTCTTTGGTGAAACTGGAAGATTATCCGTTTGCACTGGAAGTAGATGAAGAAACATTCAAAAAGAATGAAGAAATGTTCTCTTTTCTCACAGAAGAAGCGGACAAGCGCGGTATCTTTGTGATACAGATGTTTTATAATATTATTCTTTCCAAACCTTTTGCTGAACATTACGGGCTGAAAACACAGGATCGTAATCGTCCTATTACTCCTTTGATTGCCGATTATACACGCAAGAGTATTGCCGCTTTCATAGAAAAATATCCCAATGTAGGACTACTTGTTTGCCTGGGTGAAGCGATGTGTACGGTAGAGGATGATGTGGAATGGTTTACAAAAACAATTATTCCCGGAGTGAAAGACGGATTACAGGCATTGGGACGTATGGATGAACCGCCTCTTTTGTTGCGTGCACACGACACGGACTGCAAACTGGTGATGGATGCTGCATTGCCGCTTTATAAGAATCTTTATACGATGCATAAATATAATGGCGAATCGTTGACAACTTACGAACCTCGTGGCCCTTGGTCGAAAATACATACGGATTTGAGTTCATTGGGTTCCATCCATATCAGTAACGTACATATCTTGGCCAATCTGGAACCGTTCCGTTGGGGCTCTCCGGATTTCGTACAGAAAGCGGTAACTGCCATGCACAATGTACATGGTGCCAATGCGCTGCATCTTTATCCGCAGGCTTCTTATTGGGATTGGCCCTATACGGCTGATAAATTGCCGAACAACGAACGTGAGTTCCAATTGGATCGTGACTGGATTTGGTATCAGACATGGGGACGTTATGCATGGAATTGCCACCGGGATCGTACAGATGAGATGGGCTACTGGAACCATCAGTTAGGGAAGTTCTATGGAACATCTGACGAGAATGCAAGCAATATCCGCGTAGCTTATGAAGAAAGTGGTGAGATTGCTCCAAAGCTATTACGTCGTTTCGGTATCACAGAGGGAAATCGCCAGACATTATTGCTGGGTATGTTTATGAGCCAACTTGTCAATCCATATAAATATACCATCTATCCGGGATTCTATGAAAGTTGCGGACCGGAAGGGGAGAAGCTGATAGAATATGTAGAGAAAGAATGGAAAAAGCAACCTCATGTAGGTGAAATGCCTTTGGATATTGTTGCTCAAGTGATAGAACATGGAGATAAAGCAGTAGCGGCTATTGATAAAGCAGCAGGTTCCGTCTCTTCAAATAAGGATGAATTTGCACGTCTACAGAATGATATGCATTGTTATCGTGAATTTGCGTATGCGTTCAACCTGAAAGTGAAAGCTGCCAAACTGGTATTGGATTATCAATGGGGAAAAGAGATTAAGAATCTTGAAGAAGCTATTCCTTTAATGGAACAAAGCTTGGAACACTATCGCAAATTGGTGGAACTGACGGACGAACATTACTTGTATGCCAACAGTATGCAGACTGCCCAACGTCGTATTCCTATCGGTGGAGATGATGGAAAGAATAAGACTTGGAAAGAATTGCTGGTACACTATGAGAAGGAATTGGAGAATTTCAAAGCCAACCTCGCTTTGTTGAAAGAAAAACAGAATGGAAATGCGGTGACTGAAACTGTCGAGATTGCTGCCTGGACTCCTGCAAACGTGAAACTGATCTCTAATTATCCGACAGTGAAAGTAGATGAGGGTATTTCTTTATTTGTGGATGTTCCAGGTAAGATAGAAGCAGTAGCTCCGGAATTGAAAGGAATGAAGGCGCTTTGCTTCAATGGAAATGAGCAGAGAGAGAAAGGCACAAGTATCACTTTCGAAACGGATGCTCCGGTGAAATTGTTAGTCGCTTATTTCAAAGACGACCAGAAAAAATATGCAAAAGCTCCGAAACTGGAAATCGATGCGTCAGCCAATGATTACGGTCAGGCGGAACCCGTGTTGACGAATGCTGTCCGTATCAACGGAATGCCTTTGGCAAATGTGCATGCATATAGTTTTCCGGCTGGAAAGCATACATTGATGTTACCCAAAGGTTATCTGCAAGTGTTAGGATTCACGGCTGCGGAAACGAAAGTTCGTAATGCCGGGCTTGCCGGGGATGAAGAGACAATGGATTGGTTGTTTTATTAATGGGAATTTAGCAGTTAGGCTGAAAGCCTTACAATTATATATTTATTGGGGTGCCCTGAAAGGGCTTAATTATATAGCGTAGGGCAACGCCCTACGAAAAAAACACACCAGCCACAAGCCCTGAAAGGGCGGAACTGTATACAATTATGCCCTTTCAGGGCGCAAATTCAGATTGTCGTTTTTACGTAGGGCGTTGCCCTACGCTATATAATTAAGCCCTTTCAGGGCACTCCGCAAAATTATCATTTAGTGGTTATGCACTATTTAAGTATTAAACGATTGGAAAAAGTATCATGAAGAAGTTATTGCTGGCAGTTTTTAGTATAACCGCCACTTTCTCTCTGTATGCGCAACGGGAAGTTCCGCAGGAACGAATGGAGCAGATTTACGAGGAAGTAAAGACACCATACAAGTACGGGCTCGCAGTTGCCCCGGCAGACAATTATCATAAGATTGATTGTCCTACCGTTTTTCGCCAGGGAGACAAGTGGCTGATGACTTATGTGGTTTACAACGGTAAAGGTGGAACCGATGGTCGTGGTTACGAAACGTGGATAGCAGAAAGTGATAATTTGCTCGAATGGCGCACTTTGGGACGGGTTCTTTCTTATCGGGATGGAAAATGGGACTGCAATCAGCGTGGCGGATTTCCTGCATTGCCGGATATGGAATGGGGTGGAAGCTATGAGCTTCAGACTTATAAAGGTCGCCATTGGATGACTTATATCGGCGGTGAAGGAACAGGCTACGAAGCTGTAAAAGCTCCGCTTTATGTCGGACTGGCATGGACGAAAGGAGATATTTCTACGGCACATGAATGGGAATCTCTGGACAAACCGATTTTGAGCATCCATGATAAAGATGCCCAATGGTGGGAAAAACTGACTCAATATAAGAGTACCGTTTATTGGGATAAAGATAAAACATTGGGAGCTCCGTTTGTGATGTATTACAACGCGGGCGGGCATCATCCGGAAACGGATTTAAAAGGCGAACGTGTCGGCATTGCGCTTTCTAAAGATATGAAGACATGGAAACGCTACTCCGGAAATCCGGTCTTCGCGCACGAAGCAGATGGAACCATTACAGGAGATGCGCATATCCAAAAGATGGGAGATGTGTATGTGATGTTTTATTTCTCTGCTTTTGAACCTTCGCGTAAATATAAAGCATTCAATACATTTGCCGCCAGCTATGATTTAGTGAACTGGACCGACTGGAAAGGGGCCGACCTGATTATCCCCTCCAAGAACTACGATGAACTGTTTGCTCATAAGAGCTATGTGGTGAAACATGACGGAGTGGTTTATCATTTCTATTGTGCGGTAAACAACGCAGAGCAACGTGGCATTGCTATTGCTACCAGTAAGCCGATGGGACGTTCAGCTGTCCGTTTCCCGAAACCGGAAATCAAGAACCGCCGGCAAATTATTGAATTAAATGAAGGCTGGAAAACTTGGAGAGTTGAGAATGGAAAGTTGAGAGTTGAGAGTGAAAAGACTGTGAATATACCTCATAACTGGGATGATTATTATGGTTATCGTCAATTAACTCATGGCAACCTTCACGGAACCGTTCTCTATAAAAAGGACTTTACTCTCGACAACTCTCAATTCTCAACTCTCAACTTCCCCAACTCTCAACTTCCCCAACGGTATTTCCTTCGTTTTGATGGAGTGGGTACATACGCTACCATTAAAGTAAACGGAACGGACTTCGGACGTCATCCTGTTGGACGTACTACATTAACCTTGGACGTTACAGATGCAATGAAGCAGGGAATAAATCGTCTGGAAGTAAAAGCCGAGCATCCGGAAATGATTGCCGATATGCCTTGGGTATGTGGTGGATGTTCGTCGGAATGGGGATTCAGTGAGGGGTCACAGCCCTTCGGTATTTTCCGTCCTGTGGTGCTGGAGGTGACCGATGAAATTCGTATAGAACCTTTTGGTGTACACATCTGGAATGATGAAAAGGCTGCTAACGTATTTGTTGAAACGGAGGTTAAGAATTATGGTAAGGCAACAGAAACGATAGAGTTGGTTAATAAACTAAGCAATGCCGATGGAAAACAAGTGTTCCGTTTGGTGGAGAAAGTAACTTTGGCTCCGGGAGAAATGAAAGTCGTTCGCCAGCAAGCTCCTGTCGAGAAACCTGTTTTGTGGGATACAGAAAATCCATATCTCTATAAACTAGCCAGTATGATTAAGCGTGATACAAAAACTACGGATGAAATCTCAACACCATTTGGTATCCGTACCATTAGCTGGCCGGTCAAACGGAATGATGGAGACGGACGTTTTTACCTGAATGGAAAACCGGTGTTTATTAATGGGGTATGCGAGTACGAACATCAGTTTGGACAGAGCCATGCATTCAGCAATGAACAGGTGGCTGCAAGAGTAAAACAGATACGTGCGGCCGGGTTTAATGCATTCCGGGATGCTCACCAGCCCCATCATCTCGACTATCAGAAGTATTGGGATGAAGAGGGAATCCTGTTCTGGACACAATTATCTGCTCATGTATGGTATGATACTCCGGAGTTTCGCGAGAACTTCAAGAAGTTACTTCGTCAATGGGTGAAAGAACGTCGCAATTCTCCTTCAGTGGTAATGTGGGGATTACAGAATGAAAGTACTTTACCTCGTGAATTTGCACAGGAATGCAGTGATATTATTCGTGAGATGGACCCGACTGCAAAGACAATGCGTGTCATTACAACTTGTAATGGCGGTGAAGGTACAGACTGGAATGTGATTCAGAATTGGAGCGGTACGTATGGGGGAGATGTGACTAAATATAGTCAGGAACTTTCTCAAGCTAACCAATTATTGAATGGGGAATATGGAGCATGGAGAAGCATCGGTTTGCATACGGAACCGGGAGATTTCCAAGTGAATGGTGTGTGGAGTGAAGACCGTATGTGCCAGTTGATGGAAACCAAAATCCGTTTGGCGGAGCAGGTTAAAGATAGTGTTTGCGGACAGTTTCAGTGGATATACAGCAGCCATGACAATCCCGGACGTCGCCAACCGGATGAAGCATATCGCCAAATAGATAAAGTCGGTCCGTTCAATTACAAAGGATTGGTTACTCCGTGGGAAGAACCGTTGGATGTGTATTATATGTATCGTGCCAACTATGTTTCCGCAGCCAAAGATCCGATGGTCTATCTCGTATCCCATACATGGACTGACCGTTTTGAGAAAGGACGTCGCCGTGCTACTATAGAGGCTTACAGTAATTGTGATTCAGTGTTGCTTTACAATGATATGACAAATGAAAAGGCAACCTTCCTCGGACGTAAAAAGAACAATGGAGTGGGCACTCATTTTATATGGGAAAACCGGGATATTCGTTATAACGTACTTCGTGCTGTGGGATATTATAAGGGTAAACCGGTAGCGGAAGACCTGATTGTGTTTAAAGGTTTGGAACAGGCCCCGAATTTCGAACTTCTTTATCAGGACGATAAAAAAATATTGAAAGGAGAGGCAGGATATAATTATCTATATCGTCTAAATTGCGGAGGAGATGATTATACGGATAGTTTCGGACAGTTGTGGTTGCAGGATAATACGAACTATTCTCATTCATGGGCAGAAAACTTCAAGGATCTGAATTCATATCTTGCCAGCCAACGTACGACCAATGATCCGATTCGTGGCACTCGTGACTGGAAGTTATTCCAACATTTCCGTTTCGGGCGTCATCAGTTGGAATATCGTTTCCCTGTGGCAGATGGAACCTATCGTATTGAACTGTATTTCACAGAACCCTGGCATGGCACAGGCGGAAGTGCTTCTACCGACTGTGAAGGGCTGCGTATCTTCGATGTTGCCGTGAATGATTCTGTCGTATTAGACGACTTGGATATCTGGGCAGAAAGTGGTCATGACGGAGTTTGCAAGAAGGTGGTATATGCCACAGTGACAGGGGGAATGTTAAGAATTCATTTCCCGGAAGTGAAAGCTGGTCAAGCCTTGATTTCGGGTATCGCTATTGCTTCCACAAATGAGGAACTGAAACCGACGGTATTCCCAGCATCCGATTGGAGTTGGGAAAAGGCAGATAAAGAAGTGATGGAAAAGACTCCAAAAGAGTTGCTTCCTGAGGACAAGAACGCCCGTGTCAGTATATCATACGAAGCGGAAACGGCTACACTAAAAGGTAAATTCCAAAAGAAAGAACATCGTAAACAGATGGGAATATTCTTTGGTAAAGGAAAAGGGAGCAGCATTGAATGGAATGTTTCTACCGGACTGGCTCAAGTGTATGCGCTTCGCTTTAAGTATATGAATACTACCGGAAAACCAATGCCTGTCCTCATGAAGTTCATAGATTCGAAAGGGGTGGTATTGAAAGAGGATGTATTGACTTTCCCGGAGACACCGGATAAATGGAAGATGATGAGCACCACTACCGGAACCTTTATCAATGCCGGACATTATAAAGTATTACTTTCGGCAGAAAATATGGATGGGCTCGCTTTTGATGCGTTGGATATTCAATAAAAAAGAACGAATGAAAATATATACTTTACTGCTTGGTGTCTTGTTTGTTAGCCCAATACAGGCACAAACAATACATGATTGGGAGAATCATCATGTTCTTCAGATTAATCGTGAACCGGCAAGAGCCGCTTTTATCCCTTTCTCTATACAGAAAGGAGACTGTTCAATGTCTTTGGATGGAACTTGGAAATTCCGTTGGACTCCTGTTCCCAATGAAAGGGTCCTGAATTTCTATCAGATAAACTTTGATGATAAAAGCTGGACGGATTTTCCTGTTCCGGCAAACTGGGAAGTGAACGGATATGGTACGCCTATTTATGTTTCAGCAGGTTACCCGTTCAAAATAGATCCCCCGCGAGTGATGGGAGAACCCAAAACTGACTATACCACGTATAAAGAACGAAACCCTGTCGGACAATATCGCCGTACATTTGTTTTGCCAGCCGGATGGGAAGCAAACGGGCAGACTTTTCTACGGTTTGAGGGCGTAATGAGTGCCTTTTATGTTTGGATCAATGGCGAACGGGTAGGGTATAGCCAAGGCAGTATGGAACCGAGTGAATTTAACGTCACGAAGTATCTGAAATCCGGAGAAAATCAGATTTCATTGGAAGTTTACCGATATAGTGACGGTTCCTACTTGGAAGATCAGGATTTCTGGCGTTTTGGAGGTATTCACCGCAGCATTCATCTGATACATACTCCGGACATTCGTATCCGTGATTATGCTATACGCACTCTGCCTGCATCTGCCGGTAATTATAAAGACTTTATTTTGCAGATTGATCCGCAATTCAGTGTGTATAGAGGAATGACCGGTAAAGGTTATATTCTGCAAGGAGTATTAAAAGATGCTTCAGGCAAAGAAATTGTTGCATTGAAAGGCGATGTGGAAGATATACTTGATTTGGAGCATAAAGCAAGCCAGATGAATGAATGGTATCCGCAACGGGGACCTCGTAAAATGGGACGTTTATCAACCGTTATAAAATCACCGGAAAGATGGACGGCAGAAACGCCCTATCTTTATAAGCTGCACTTAACCTTGCAAAATGAGGAAGGAAAAGTATTGGAACAGATAGAACAAACTGTGGGTTTCCGTTCTGTAGAAATCAAAAAAGGACAACTGTTGGTGAATGGCAGTCCGGTTCGTTTTCGTGGAGTAAATCGCCATGAACATGATCCCCGAACGGCACGTGTCATGAGCGAGGAACGAATGCTTCAGGATATTCTTTTAATGAAGCAGGCGAATATAAATGCAGTACGTACCAGTCATTATCCGAACGTCAGCCGTTGGTATGAGTTATGCGACAGCTTGGGACTGTATGTAATGGACGAAGCAGATATAGAAGAACACGGCTTGCGCGGAACATTGGCAAGCACTCCCGACTGGCATGCAGCATTTATGGACCGTGCAGTTCGTATGGCGGAGCGTGATAAGAATTATCCAAGCATCATCATGTGGAGCATGGGAAACGAGAGTGGTTATGGACCGAACTTCGCCGCTATCTCTGCATGGCTGCATGATTTTGACCCGACTCGTCCTGTACATTATGAAGGAGCACAGGGAGTGGATGGCAATCCTGACCCGAAAACTGTCGATGTTATCAGCCGCTTTTATACCCGGGTGAAACAAGAATACTTGAATCCCGGTATTGCCGAAGGAGAGGATAAAGAACGCGCTGAAAATGCACGTTGGGAACGGTTGCTGGAGATTGCGGAACGCACCAATGACGACCGTCCGGTAATGACAAGTGAATATGCACATTCCATGGGAAATGCATTGGGAAATTTCAAGGAATATTGGGATGAGATATATAGCAATCCCCGTATGCTGGGTGGTTTTATATGGGATTGGGTAGATCAAGGAATCTACAAAACTTTACCCGATGGCCGTACCATGGTGGCTTATGGTGGCGATTTTGGTGATAAACCGAATTTAAAAGCGTTCTGCTTTAATGGATTGCTGATGAGCGAGCGTGAAACTACGCCTAAATATTGGGAAGTAAAGAAAGTGTATGCACCCGTCGAACTAAAAATGGAAAACGGGAAACTGAAAGTGACGAACCGGAATCACCACACCGGCTTGTCTCAATATCGTTGCCTATGGACTGTGTCAATCGATGGAAAGCAGAAAGAGCAAGGAGAAATTACCTTACCGGAAATAGCTCCCGGAGGGAGTCAGACGATAGATTTGCCGACTTTCCGCTCATTATCAGGTGAGAGTTCTTTAAACAGGAAACGAACACGGAACAGCATGACAAATCCTGCTTCCGACTATCGATTAAAGGTAAGTATCGTCCTAAAATCCGATGCTCTTTGGGCTAAAGCAGGACACGAGGTCGCTTGGGAACAGTTCTGCCTGCAGGAAGGAGATTTAATCTCAACTGATCTTGTAAATAAAGGAAGGTTAAAGATAAAAGAGGATGGTCGGCTTTTCACGGTCAGTGGACGTGACTTTTCCGTTCAATGGAAGAAAACTCAAACAGGAACGATAACTTCCCTTATCTATAATGGAAAAGAGATGTTACACAGTTCCGATGATTATCCTATTCAGCCGTCAACACAGGTTTTTCGTGCTCCGACAGACAATGATAAAAGCTTTGGAAACTGGTTGGCTAAAGATTGGAAATTACATAAAATGGACAATCCGCAGGTCAGCATGGAGTCTTTCAGTCACGAAGTACGTCCGGACGGTGCGGTAGTAGTCCGAGTACGAACAAATAATTTATATAAAGAGGGAAAAGTGACGACAACCTCCATCTATACTATTTGTTCGGATGGGACAATTGATTTGAAATCAAGTTTTATGCTACAAGGGACATTGCCCGAATTGCCTCGTTTAGGAATTGCATTCGGTATAGCACCTGCTTATAATACATTTACGTGGTATGGAAGAGGACCACAAGACAATTATCCGGATCGTAAGACTTCTGCTGCCATAGGGCTATGGAAAGGAACGGTAGATGAACAATATGTACATTATCCACGTCCACAGGATAGCGGTAACAAAGAGGAAGTACGTTATCTTACCTTGACGAATAAGCGCAATAAAGGTATTCGCATTGATGCAGTGGAAAATGTTTTTTCTGCATCCGCCTTGCACTATACTGCTCAGGATCTCTACAAAGAAACTCACGACTGTTATTTGAAACCGCGTGCAGAAGTTATTTTGAGTCTGGATGCAGCTGTACTCGGATTGGGCAATAGCAGTTGTGGACCGGGTGTTCTAAAAAAATATGCAATTGAAAAGAAGGAACACACTTTACATATACGGATCAGTAAACTATGACATTATTAAAATAAAATAACAAGAATAACAATGAGAAAAGTAACCGCTTTATTATCGACTTTAGCGTTAGCAACTACTTTGACCGCCCAGAATCTTCCGCAGACGGAACGACAGTACCTTTCCGGTCGTGGTTGTGATGACATGGTAGAATGGGACTTCTTCTGTACCGACGGACGTAACTCCGGCAAGTGGACGAAGATTGGTGTACCATCATGTTGGGAACTACAAGGATTCGGCACTTATCAGTATGGAATTACTTTTTATGGTAAACCATTTCCGGAAGGTGTTGCTGACGAGAAAGGTATGTACAAGTATGAATTCGAAGTACCGGAAAAGTTTCGGGGACAACAAGTAAATCTTGTATTCGAGGCTTCAATGACGGATACGGAAGTCAAAATGAACGGGCGAAAGGTCGGCTCGAAACATCAGGGAGCGTTCTATCGTTTTTCATATAATGTCACTGACTTTTTGAAATATGGCAAAAAGAACCTGCTGGAAGTAACCGTAGCCAAAGAAAGTGAAAATGCCAGTGTAAATCTAGCCGAGCGCCGTGCCGATTATTGGAATTTCGGAGGTATCTTCCGACCGGTATTTCTGGAAGTAAAACCTGCTATTAATTTGCGGCACATTGCCATTGATGCACAGATGGATGGAACTTTCCGTGCCAATTGTTACAGTAATATTTCCAATGATGGAATGAGCATCCGCGCTCAGATTCTGGATAATAAAAACAAGAAACTGGCAGAAACCACCGTACCGGTGAAGACAGGAGGAGATTGGACATCTTTGCAATTGAAAGTTTCCAATCCGGCTTTGTGGACTGCGGAAACTCCTAATCTTTACAAAGCTCAATTCTCTCTGCTTGATAAGAACGGTAAAGTATTACATTATGAAACTGAGAGCTTCGGTTTCCGCACGATTGAAGTACACGAGAGTGACGGACTTTACATAAATGGGGTACGTATCAATGTACGGGGTGTCAATCGGCATAGTTTCCGTCCGGAAAGCGGTCGTACGTTAAGTAAGGCAAAAAATATCGAGGACGTCCTGTTGATTAAAAGCATGAACATGAACGCTGTCCGCTTAAGTCATTATCCGGCAGACCCCGAATTCCTGGAAGCTTGTGATTCTCTCGGGCTCTATGTTATGGACGAGTTAGGAGGGTGGCATGGAAAATATGATACTCCGACCGGAGTACGCTTGATAGAGGGAATGATAGAACGTGATGTGAATCATCCGTCTATTATCTGGTGGAGCAATGGTAATGAAAAAGGATGGAATACCGAATTGGACGGAGAGTTTCATAAATACGACCCGCAGAAACGTCCGGTTATTCACCCGCAAGGCAATTTCTCCGGTTTTGAAACAATGCATTACCGCTCTTACGGAGAAAGCCAGAACTATATGCGTTTGCCGGAAATCTTTATGCCTACAGAATTCTTGCATGGTTTGTACGATGGCGGTCATGGTGCCGGATTATATGATTATTGGGAAATGATGCGCAAGCATCCCCGTTGTATCGGTGGTTTCCTTTGGGTATTGGCAGACGAAGGTGTGAAGCGTGTGGATATGGATGGCTTCATTGACAATCAAGGAAACTTTGGAGCTGACGGTATTGTAGGACCACATCATGAAAAAGAGGGGAGCTACTACACAATCAAACAGCTATGGAGTCCTGTGCAGATTATGAATACTTCTATCGACAGGCAATTTGACGGTAAATTCTCCGTAGAAAACCGTTATGATTATCTGAATCTGAATACCTGTCGTTTCCTTTGGAAACAAGTGAAATTTCCACAGGCAACGGATGCTTCTAATACCGCTGCTCAAGTGTTGAAAGAAGGAGAAGTGCAGGGTAGTGACGTGGCTGCTCATTCGGCAGGTGTCTTGGATATAAAAACAAATATCCTCGCCAATACAGATGCTCTTTACCTGACAGCTATTGATAAATACGGTCATGAACTTTGGCGTTGGACTTTTCCGGTTGATAAACTGAACCAGCAAACTGAACCGATCTCCTTCTTATCCATCCGCCCTACCTATACGGAAACTGAAAATGATCTCACAGTGAAAGCGAACAAGCGTACGTTCATCTTCTCAAAGAAAGACGGACAATTAAAAGGAGTATCTGTAGATAATCGTAAAATTAGTTTCGCCAATGGTCCCCGTTTCATTGGAGCCCGTCGTGCAGACCGCTCATTGGATCAGTTCTATAACCATGATGATGAGAAAGCAAAAGAAAAAGACCGTACATATAGCGAATTCCCCGATGCTGCCGTATTTACGAAACTGGACGTAAAACAAGATGGCGGTGATCTGATTGTTACCGCCAATTACAAACTGGGTAATTTGGATAAAGCTCAATGGACAATCAGCCCGAGTGGGGATTTGGTATTGGATTATACCTACAATTTCTCCGGTGTGGTGGATTTAATGGGTATTTGTTTCGATTATCCGGAAGATCAGGTAATCAGTAAACGCTGGTTGGGAGCCGGACCATATCGTGTATGGCAGAATCGTGTTCATGGTACGCAATACGATGTATGGGAAAACGACTATAACGACCCTATTCCTGGTGAAACTTTCACTTATCCCGAATTCAAAGGATATTTTGGAGATGTTTCCTGGATGAATATCCAGACGAAAGAGGGCATTATCAGCCTAACAAACGAAACTCCCAATGCTTATGTCGGAATATATCAGCCTCGTGATGGTCGCGACCGTTTGCTTTATACTCTTCCCGAGAGTGGAATCTCTCTTCTGAATGTGATTCCTCCGGTACGTAATAAAGTAAACTCCACCGATTTATGTGGTCCTTCCTCACAACCGAAATGGGTAAATGGTCCACAAACCGGACGGATCGTTTTCCGGTTCGAATAACTACGAAGAAGGCAGATTAAAAATACAAATCATAGAATGTGCCAAAAGAGGATTATTCGTCTTCTTTTGGCACATTCTTTATAATTTCTGTTGTCTTTCGCCGATTTTTATTACTTTTGTTCATCTATGACAATAGTGTCGGAACTCACTAAACACAAAATGTCCAATGAAAATGAAACATTATCCATTCGTTTTTTTGCCGATATTTATATTATTTATTAGTTGTCGGCAAAAAGTGCAAAGTAACTTTCAACCGGATATTTCCAATCAGACAGAAACCGTTTATGATTTTCCGGAAGAATATGCTGAAGAGATTATTATCACAGGTAAAGTTTTGAACCGTGAATTTTATCCACAAGAAAAAGAACTGACACTTATTATTCCATTTTTCAGTGATATGGAAAATCAGTACCGTACTCCCATTCAAGAAGATGGTTCTTTCTATTTTACTTTTCCTGTTTATGCTAAAATACGGGAGGTTTCTATTCGTAACTATGTAGAGCATTTATATGTGCATCCGGGTGACAGTATCCATGTAGAGATTGACTTCAAGGATATGTTTCATCCTAAAGTAACAGGTGATGCGGAAAAATTGAATCAAGAGATATTGGCTTTTACAGAAAGCGGATATTATTATATGCGTGACTATGGTATCAGGCATGATTTGAGTGTCGAGGATTTTGAAGCAGAGCTAAAGAAAGAATATAATACACGTTTAGAACGCAGGACCGAATATTTGCAGAAATACAAGCCTATGCAAGATGTCGTCATGCTTACGGAGGAATTACTGAAACAGGATTATTATTATACAATCCTGGTTTATGCGAGCCAATGTCAATATCGGACAAGAAAAGAGTTCGCACGTTATCACACGCTATTGCCTGAAATCAATAAACTATATAAAAAGGGAATATTATCAGCCCGCTTGTTTGATATAGTCGATTGGATAGAAAATTATATTCCTACAGGAATGGTTCTTAAAAACAAAAAACACCCAACGATAGATGATATTATGTCCGAAATAGGAGAAAATGAATTGAATCAATATTTATATACTAAAGTTACAGCTAATAGCCTCGAAGCTAATGATACAATTTCCCTCTCAAAAAAGCGTTCTCAGTTTGACTCCATCGTAAAAATACCTCATTTGCAGGGACAAATAGCACAAATGTACAGGCAAACTAAAGCGTTCTTGGAGAATCCACAGTCTGTTTCTGATAATTTGTTGTATGGTAAATACAATGAAAGTTCAAATACGTTAACTCCAATGTCGTATATGGAGAGTATATATAAGATACTTGAAGAAAACCGGGGCAAAGTTATTTATCTCGATTTTTGGGCTACAACTTGTCCGCCTTGTTTGGCAGAAATGGAACCCTTGAAGAAGTTGCGCAGCCAATATTCTACAAAGGATCTGATTATTTATTCCATTTGTTCCGGTGGTAATGATACCAAGAAGCAATGGAAATTGTGTTTAGATAAATACTCGATGAAGAATCATGATATAGAATGTGTCTATGCCGCTGATTATATTGGACTGGAGAATTATCAGAAGATTACCAAACAGTTCAAAATTAATAGATTGCCATATTATATCTTGATAAACAGAAAAGGACAAATAGTTGATTATGGTTCTAGTGCTCGCCCAAGTAATCCTAACCTGTTATTGAGAATTGAGGAAATCGTGAAACAATAACAGATAATATTCCCTTTATGCAGAATATTCTAATGGCTGCTCTACACGACAAGTAGAACCATGATAAATGGTTAATATGATTTGCCTCCTTCGTTTGTAGATATTTGAAAAGGTCTATAATCTTTTGGTAACCATTGCGGATCACGATGATAGATATATTCCAATAAAGAATCAACGATATACGCTTTTCCTTGCGTGTGCAAAGTATCATAAAAAGTCTTGATATAGTCGTCTAGTGCACCTAATTCCTTTAGTTTATTAAAAACCTCCGGACTATAACGGCCCAATCGTTCAGCAGTATTTTCAACACAATATATGATGAACTCCAATTGTTTTTCTTTAAGGGTCATACAATTTTCTCCTTTCTTACTATAATCATCCTATGATTAATATTAGCAAAGGTAGGAAAGTTCCTTCTTTTTTCCAATTATTCTGTATAGTATTAGTTATACTTTACTTTAAATATAATAATAAAAATATTATATATTTGCAAAGCGTTGGCTTTGTGTAAAATAGAGACAATAAGTCATGAATTTATAGTAATAGCGAGTACAAAAAAGTCCTTTTTTCGTCTTCATTATAGAAAAATATAGTATTAAAATGAAAAGTCGACTGAAACAACAAATTGTTGTACTCTCTTTATTGGCATGGACAGTTGTATGTCCCGTCGATGCACAACAAACACGCTCACTTCGCGACCAATTTCAGAATCCGTCTGACGAAGCGAAGCCTTGGACCTTTTGGTACTGGATGTATGGTGCTGTATCCAAAGAAGGAATAACTGCCGATTTGGAAGCGATGAAACATGCAGGACTCGGAGGTACTTATCTGATGCCGATCAAAGGGGTTAGTGAAGGTGCACAATATAACGGCAAGGCACAGCAGTTGACTCCTGAATGGTGGGAAATGGTGCGTTTCAGCATGGAGGAAGCCGACCGTTTAGGGTTGAAACTGGGAATGCATATTTGTGACGGTTTTGCATTGGCGGGAGGTCCCTGGATTACTCCGAAAGAATCAATGCAGAAAGTTGTTTGGAGTGATACAATCGTTGATGGTGGAAAGCTCAATGCATTACGTCTGCCACAGCCGGAAGCTTATGAAAACTATTATGAAGATATTGCGCTATTTGCTTTACCAGTAGAGGATGCAGCAGACGAAATGCCAGCAAAGATCACTTGCGTAAACTTAGCAACAGCGAACAATGTAAAATCTGCTCAAACAGTGAATATGGATGCGGCAGGCGTTATCCGTTCTTCGTATCCATGCTATATTCAATATGAATATAAACAGCCTTTTACCTGCCGGAATATAGAAATCGTTTTAAATGGCAATAATTATCAGGCACATCGCCTGAAAGTAATGGCAAGTGACGATAGCGTAAATTATCGTTTCGTGAAACAGCTAGTCCCTGCCCGTCAGGGATGGCAAAATACAGATGAAAATTCTACTCATAGTATTCCCGCAACTACAGCCCGTTATTTCCGTTTCTACTGGACACCCGAGGGAAGCGAACCGGGAAGTGAAGATATGGATGCCGCAAAATGGAGACCTAATCTGAAGATCAAACAACTGCGCCTGCATCAGGAAGCCCGTTTGAATCAGTGGGAAGGAAAAGCCGGACTGGTATGGCGGGTGGCTGAATCTACCAGTGAAGAGGAGATAGGAAAGGAGGATTGCTATTCCCTTTCACAGGTTATTAATCTGACGGAACAATATAAGAATGCCCCGGCTAGTCATTCTAAAGAGAAAATAATCACAGCTGTTCTCCCGAAAGGGAAATGGAAACTGCTGCGGATGGGACATACCGCTACCGGACATACCAATGCAACAGGCGGAGGAGGAAAAGGACTGGAATGCGATAAGTTCAATCCTCGGACAGTCCGGAAACAGTTTGACAACTGGTTTGCACAGGCTTTTGTGAAGACTCATCCGGAGGTGGCACGTCGGGTACTGAAATACATGCACGTAGACAGTTGGGAGTGTGGCAGTCAGAATTGGAGTGATAGTTTTGCAAAGGAGTTCCGTACACGTCGCGGGTATGACCTGCTGCCTTATTTGCCTTTGTTGGCAGGCATTCCGATGGAGAGTGCCGGACGTAGCGAAGAGATTCTGAGAGATGTCCGTACGACTATCGCTGAACTGGTAGTGGATGTATTCTATCAGGTGTTGTCTGATTGTGCCAAAGAATATGATTGCCAGTTCTCGGCAGAATGTGTGGCGCCTACTATGGTAAGCGACGGTCTGCTGCATTATCAGAAAGTAGACCTTCCTATGGGAGAATTCTGGCTGAACAGTCCGACCCATGACAAACCTAATGATATGCTCGATGCCATCAGCGGAGCGCATATCTATGGAAAGAATATTATTCAGGCAGAAGGATTCACCGAAGTGCGCGGAACATGGGACGAATATCCTGCTATGTTGAAAGCATTGCTGGACCGTAACTATGCGCTAGGTATCAACCGGCTTTTCTATCATGTCTACGTACATAATCCCTGGCTGGACCGTCAACCGGGCATGACTTTGGATGGTATCGGACTTTTCTTTCAACGTAACCAGACTTGGTGGGATAAAGGAGCGAAAGCATTTTCCGAATATGCTACCCGCTGCCAGTCGTTGTTGCAATATGGTCATCCGGTAACGGATATTGCTGTGTTTACTGGAGAAGAGGTTCCCCGACGTTCCGTATTGCCGGAGCGGTTGGTTCCCTCACTTCCGGGACTTTTCGGTACGGAACGGGTAGAAAGTGAACGTATTCGTTTGGCGAATGAAGGTCAACCTTTGCGTGTGCGTCCGGTAGGCGTCACTCATTCCGCTAATATGGCTGATCCCGAAAAATGGGTGAATCCGCTTCGTGGATATGCTTACGACAGTTTTAATAAGGATGCGTTACTCCGTTTGGCAAAGGCGAAGAATGGCAGAATGAAGTTGGCGGAGGGAATGGGTTATAAGGTGGTCGTCCTGCCGCTTTCACGCCCTATGAATCCGAAGCCGGTGCTTTCTCCGGAAGTGCGGAAAAAGATGGATGAATTAAAAGCGGCGGGAGTCATTGTACCTGCTCTTCCTTATACAGAAGAAGATTTCTCGGCATACGGACTGGAACGGGATATGATTGTGCCGGAAGATATCTCTTGGACGCATCGGAGTGGCGAACTCGGTGATATTTATTTCGTTGCCAATCAGCGGGAAGAAACACGTACGTTTACGGCAAGTATGCGTATCAATGGAAGAAAGCCCGAATGTTGGAATCCGGTAACAGGGGAAATGAATACTCATCCTTCTTATCACATCCACGGCAAGCGGACAGAGGTTACGCTGACGTTGGCTCCGAATGAATCCGTATTCATTGTCTTTCCGACAGAAGAAGCTGCCGATAAAGAGAGGACATCAACAGATAAGAGAGAACCGTTGAATAGGACATTGGAAACAGAAGAATATACCGTAACATTTCTGGCTACGGGAAAGACTGTGGTCAGGAAAGACCTTTTCGATTGGAGTAAAGAAGAAGACGAGCAGATCCGTTATTATTCGGGAACAGCCGTTTATAAGGCCACTTTCCGCTGGAAGGATAAACTCAAGAAAGGACAACCCGTGTATCTGAACCTGGGGAAAGTCTGCAATCTGGCTACGGTTCGTGTAAACGGAATAGATTGCGGGACTGTCTGGACGGCTCCGTATCGAGCTGACATTATGTCCGCTTTGAAAAAAGGAACGAACGAACTGGAGATAGAAGTCACCAATACGTGGGCGAATGCGCTGAAAGGAATGGACGAAGGAAAAGCACCGTATGACGGTATCTGGACAAATGCCAAATACCGAAAACAAGAAGATACCTTGCTTCCGGCAGGTATACTGGGCATATTGACAATAGAAAATTAGGATAGACTTTGAAAACTTATATAAATAGAATGATGAGAAGTTCAGTAATTAAAAAAGGCACATGGCTGGCTAGCTTTATATTGGCTGTTTGCTTATGCGCACATGCAGAAGTAAAGCTGCCCGCTATATTCTCCGACGGGATGGTGATGCAGCAACAGACAAAAGCGAATCTTTGGGGAACGGCCACCCCTAATAAGAAAATAACGGTTACTACAGGATGGAATGGAAAACAATATGTGGCAACAGCGGACAAGAACGGCGCATGGAAACTTTCTGTTTCCACTCCCGAAGCAGGAGGTCCTTATTTCATTACTTTCAACGATGGAAGTAAAAAAACATTAAATAATATCTTGATAGGCGAATTGTGGCTATGTTCCGGACAAAGCAATATGGAAATGCCTATGAAAGGATTCAAGAATCAGCCTGTAGAGAATGCCAACATGGATATTCTTCGTAGCAAGAATCCGAATATTCGTTTGTTTACGGTGAAACGTACTTCTACCTTCACTCCGCAAACGGACGTAACCGGCACATGGAAAGAAGCCACACCAGTGAATGTTCGCGATTTCAGTGCGACGGCTTATTATTTCGGTAGATTAATCAATGAGATACTGGATGTTCCTGTGGGATTGGTGGTCGCCGCTTGGGGCGGTTCGGCTTGCGAGGCATGGATGACAGCCGACTGGCTGAAAGCGTTCCCCGACGCAAAGATACCCCAGTCCGAAGCGGATATCAAATCGAAAAACCGGACGCCGACCGTCCTCTACAACGGCATGTTGCATCCCTTAATTGGCATGACGATGAAAGGGGTTATCTGGTATCAGGGAGAAGATAACTGGAATCGCGCACACACGTATGCGGATATGTTTACTACCTTGATTAACGGATGGCGTGCCGAATGGAAACAAGGCGACTTCCCTTTCTATTATTGTCAGATAGCTCCCTATGATTATGGAATTATTACGGAAAAAGGAAAAGAAGTGATAAATTCTGCTTATCTTCGGGAGGCGCAGGCAAAAGTAGAACATCGTGTGCCTAACAGTGGCATGGCAGTATTGCTAGATGCAGGTATGGAAAAAGGAATCCATCCGTCAAAGAAAAAAACAGCCGGCGAACGTTTGGCGCTTCTGGCACTGACGAAGACATACGGAATAGAAGGAGTAAATGGCGAAAGTCCTTATTATAAAAGTATCGAAATAAAGAATGATACGGTTATTGTAAGTTTCGAACGTGCCAACATGTGGATTAGCGGTAAAGATTGTTTTGAATCACAGAATTTTGAAGTGGCGGGAGAAGATAAAGTGTTCTATCCTGCAAAGGCATGGATTCAACGCAGTAAAATGCTGGTAAAGAGTGATAAAGTTCCTCATCCGGTAGCTGTCCGTTATGGATTCAAAAATTATGTAGAAGGAGATGTTTATTGTGACGGACTGCCTTTGGGATCTTTCCGTTCGGACAATTGGTGATCCCGCTCACCACACTGTGGTGAACGAAACAAACTAATGAAGTGATAAATTTATGAATTATTTACGTCGCATTTTTGTTCTCTTATTCGTATTTGTTAGCGTGTCAGCTCTTTGGAGTCGGCATGCTAATGTCATTTGGAACACTCCCAGTCGGAATTCCTCCGAATCCATGCCCTGCGGTGGTGGTGATATCGGCATGAATATATGGGTAGAGGAAGGTGATATACTATTCTATCTGAGTCGTAGCGGTACATTCGACGAAAATAACTGCCAACTGAAACAAGGACGTTTTAGGATTCGTCTGTTTCCTAATCCATTCAAAGATGCAAAAGATTTCCGACAGGAACTGAAATTGAAAGACGGGTATGTAGAAGTATCGGCAGGAGGCACACAGATACAGTTGTGGGCAGATGTTTATCATCCGGTAGTCCATGTGGAAATCACCAACGCACAACCTTTGCGGACAGAAGTCTCTTATGAGAACTGGCGGTATAAGGAACGAATGATCAGAAAAGGAGAGGGGCAACAATGCTCTTACAAATGGGCACCCCCGAAAGGAGCTGTTACCACTGCCGACTTTGTTTCTTTATCTTCCAAAAGGAAACTACCAGGAATGACAAAAAAAGGAAACTTGCTTTTATTCTATCACCGTAATCCCGAACAAACAGTTTTTGACATTGCCGTAGCGCAACAAGGAATGGAAAATGTCAAATCTCAAATGATGAATCCTTTAAAGCATCTGACTTTCGGTGGCTATCTTTTCGGGGATAATCTGGAATATACAGGTACAACAGATAGTATCTATGCCGATACAGACTACCGTGCCTGGAACTTTCGCTCCTCAAAAGCTTCCCGGAAGGAGCAGTTCTGTATCGTCCTGCACACAGAACAGACGGCAACAGTAGAACAATGGAAACAAGACTTGCAAATCAATCTGCAAAGAATAGCCCCACAAGGAAAGATTTCGTCAAAAATTGTATCACAGGATAAAAAACAAACTCGCCTGTGGTGGAATGCCTTTTGGCAACGCAGCTTTATCGAACCTATTGAAAATACAGAAAACAAAAATGATAGCGATATAAAAAAAATTACCCGAAACTACACTCTTTTCCGCTATATGCTAGGTTGCAATGCTTACGGTAGTGTCCCGACCAAATTCAATGGTGGATTATTTACCTTTGATCCCTGTCATATAGACGAAAAACAGGCGTTCACTCCTGATTACCGTAAATGGGGAGGAGGTACAATGACCGCACAGAATCAGCGGCTTGTATACTGGCCGATGTTGAAAAGCGGAGACTTCGATATGATGTCTTCCCAATTCGATTTCTACAACCGAATGCTGAAAAATGCAGAACTCCGTACCCAAGTATATTGGCAACACAATGGAGCATGTTTCTGTGAGCAAATAGAAAACTATGGTTTGCCTAATCCTGCGGAGTACGGCTTCAAACGTCCGGAATGGTTTGACAAAGGACTGGAATATAATGCATGGCTGGAGTATGAGTGGGATACTATACTGGAATTCTGTCAAATGATATTGGAAACCAAGAATTATGCAAATGCAGACATTACTCCATATCTGCCTTTAATTGAAAGCTCGCTGACATTCTTTGACGAACATTATCGCCAACTTGCTTCCCGTCGAGGACGGAAAGCGCTGGATGGTAACGGACATCTTGTCCTGTTTCCAGGCTCTGCCTGTGAAACCTATAAGATGACTAACAATGCCAGCAGTACAATTGCCGCTTTGAAGACTGTATTGGAAAATTATGGAAAGAAAGATGAAATGCTGAAAACGATTCCTCCGATTCCATTGCGGTACATAGAAATCAAGGATTCCTTGAATCCCGCAGCTTCACCCGAACTGAAGCAAACGATTTCTCCTGCTGCAAGCTGGGAACGGATCAATAATGTAGAAACTCCGCAACTGTATCCTGTATTTCCCTGGCGCATCTACGGAGTAGGAAAAGAAAATCTTGAATTAGCCCGTAATACTTATTTCTATGATCCGGAAGCAATCAGATTCCGTTCTCATGTCGGGTGGAAACAAGATAACATTTGGGCAGCTTGTCTGGGATTGACCGAAGAAGCCAAAAGGTTGGCCCTCGCCAAACTGTCAAACGGTCCACATCGTTTTCCTGCTTTTTGGGGACCGGGATATGACTGGGCACCCGATCACAACTGGGGAGGTAGCGGTATGATAGGACTTCAAGAAATGCTATTGCAGACTAATGGTGAGCAAATACTCCTTTTCCCCGCATGGCCTAAAGAATGGGATATACATTTCAAGCTTCATGCACCGGGTGAAACGACAGTAGAAGCAACCTTGAAAGACGGAAAAGTTACAGACTTGAAAGTTCTTCCCGAAAGTCGGAAAAAGGACATAATAATAATGATTTAAAGAGTCTACATCCCTATATTATGAAATGAAAGAAGCCATAAATAAAAGTATTATGAATAAAAGACTGTTTTTAATTTTATCAGCTTTTCTATTGTTATTCTCACTGATAGAGAAAGGGTGGACAATAGAAACTTACCGCCCCGAAACATCAGTTGCCGGATTCATTCCGCTTCCCGGTAGCGGACGACAAGTGTATAACTTCAATCCGGGATGGAGATTTTTCAAGGGGGACATTCATGAAGCCGAATCCGTTGATTTCGACGACCGTTCCTGGACAATTGTTTCCACCCCTCATACAGTAGAGTTAACGCCTGCCGAAGCTAGCGGCTGCCGTAACTATCAAGGCCCTGCCTGGTATCGCAAGCATTTCGTACTTCCTGCGGAAACCAAAGGGAAACAGGTCCTGCTCCACTTTGAGGCAGCGATGGGAAAGCAAGTCCTTTACTTAAACGGAAAGCGTATTCAAGAACATATTGGCGGTTATCTTCCTTTTACTTTGGATTTGACAGCCAATGGTGTACAGGCAGGAGATTCTTGTCTGCTTGCCGTTTTTGTAGATAATAGCAATGATAAATCCTTTCCTCCCGGCAAGCCCCAATATACGTTGGATTTTGCCTATCATGGCGGTATCTACCGTGATGTATGGATGATAGCTAAATCACCGGTATCCATTACTGACGCAATAGAGTCCCAGACTATTGCAGGTGGTGGAGTTTTTGTTCATTTCGACAAGATCAGTGAAAAGAGCGCACAAGTTTATGTAAATACGGAACTACAAAATAAGAATCAGCGTTCCGAAACCGTTACTGTGGAAACGGCCCTGACAGATACTGATGGAAAGGTTATCAGACGAGCTTCCGGCAAGCTTTCCCTGAAACCCGGAGAAAAGAAAACGATCCGGCAGCAGATAGAGATAAAGAACCCAAAACTGTGGTCACCCGATTCACCTTATTTATATAGAGTGCAATCACGGGTTAAAAAAGGCAATCAGTCCATTGACGGAGGCATCACACGTATCGGAATCCGCCAAGCGGAATTTCGTGGCAAAGATGGTTTCTGGCTGAACGGAAAACCCTTCGGTCAATTAGTAGGAGCTAACCGCCATCAGGACTTTGCATACGTAGGCAATGCCCTGCCTAATTCTCAGCAATGGCGGGATGCAAAACGCCTGCGGGATGCCGGTTGCACAATTATCCGGGTAGCGCACTATCCACAAGATCCTTCTTTTATGGATGCTTGCGATGAACTCGGTATGTTTGTTATCGTAGCTACTCCGGGATGGCAATATTGGAACAAGGATGTGAAATTCGGAGAATTGGTTCATCAAAACACCCGCGAAATGATTCGTCGTGACCGTAATCACCCATCTGTTTTGATGTGGGAACCTATTCTGAATGAAACCCGCTATCCGCTCGACTTTGCCTTGAAAGCACTCGAAATAACCAAAGAAGAATTTCCTTATCCGGGACGTCCCGTAGCTGCTGCCGATGTGCATTCCGCCGGTGTGAAAGAACATTATGACGTTGTTTACGGTTGGCCGGGAGATGACGAAAAGACTGATAGGCCGGAGCAATGTATTTTCACCCGTGAATTTGGAGAGAATGTAGACGATTGGTACGCTCACAACAACAATAACCGTGCGAGCCGCAGTTGGGGGGAACGTCCGCTGCTCGTACAGGCGCTGTCTTTGGCTAAAAGTTATGATGAGATGTACCGTACTACCGGTCAGTTTATCGGTGGAGCACAATGGCATCCGTTCGATCATCAGCGCGGTTATCATCCCGATCCTTATTGGGGAGGTATATATGATGCTTTCCGACAAAAGAAATATGCCTACGAAATGTTCCGTAGTCAATCACCCGCCAATCTTCACCATCCGCTGACAGAATGTGGACCAATGGTATTCATTGCTCATGAAATGTCACAGTTCTCCGACAAGGATGTAGTGATATTCAGTAACTGCGACTCGGTGCGTCTTTCTATCTATGATGGGACGAAATCATGGACTAAGCCTGTAATTCATGCCAAAGGGCATATGCCGAATGCGCCTGTTATATTCGAAGATGTATGGGATTTCTGGGAAGCACGCGGATATAGCTATACACAGAAGAACTGGCAGAAAGTAAATATGGTTGCCGAAGGTATCATTGACGGAAAAGTGGTGTGTACACAAAAGAAAATGCCTTCCCGTCGGTCTACCAAACTTCGTTTATATGCAGATACTCAAAAAGTAAATTTGATAGCGGACGGTTCGGATTTCATTGTGGTAGTTGCCGAAGTGACAGATGATAGCGGTAATGTGCGTCGTCTGGCAAAAGAAAATATTGTGTTCACTGTAGAAGGAGAAGGACAAATTATTGGTGACGCTACCATTGGCGCCAATCCTCGTACTGTAGAATTCGGTTCGGCTCCTCTGTTGGTCCGGTCTACTCGGAAAGCCGGAAAGATTAAAGTGAAAGCTCATGTACAATTTGAAGGAACACAGGCTCCTACGGCTGCCGAATTGGAGTTTGAAAGTATCCCGGCCGAATTTCCTTTCTGCTACAAAGAACAAACAATCGCTTCACCTACGATGAAAACCGGTTTGTCGGAAAGGAAATCGGAAGGAAAGGTACAGCTCACCGAAGAAGAACGCCAACGAGTATTGGACGAAGTAGAACGCCAACAGACTGAATTCGGAACTGAAAAATAGCACAAGAAACAATAAGAAGATAGTGATTCTAGTCACTATCTTCAAAAAAAAGACTACCTTTGGGAGCATTAAAACCTCTATTATTATCATAAATGAGAAAACGGAATATTCTAATACTATTATTATCGTTGATGGGCGTATGTGCTTTTGCCTATCCAAATATGATTGTAGAACATTACACGGCTGAACGTGGTTTGCCCAATAACATCGTCAACTGCACTTTAAAAGGGACAGATGGATTTGTCTGGTTTGGCACATGGTACGGATTATGCAGCTTTGACGGAGCTAAATTCCGTTCGTATGATAATCGGGACGGTTTTTATTCTGCAGATATCCCTCCTCGCAAGATTCAGCGTATTGTAGAAGATAAGAATGGTTTTCTATGGCTCAAGACTATTGACCGCAAACTATATTTATTTGACAAGAAGCATGAAACTTTTCATGCCGTCTATGATGATGTAAAAGAATACTCCGAGAATATTCAGATTATCAAGATTCAAACGACAGAAGACGGAGACGTTCTACTGTTGACTAAAGATAAAAGTTTGTTGCGTGCACATACCGATGAAACAGGTAAGATTACAATGAAGCAGTTGCACGACTCACGCCCCAACGTGAACGTATATGATATGCGTTTGAAACATAATGTGTTTTGTGAAACTGCTGAATTTATTAATTGGATAGGTATGGACTACCAGATTCTGTCTCTTAGAAAAGGGAGTGCCTTGAAAGATAAACCTGCCGATTTTATTGGAAAAAAAGTTTCTGCCGATCCCAAATTATTCACTTGCGCTTCTTATAATTCCAAGTTCCTGTGGCTAGGAGATCAAAACGGGCATATCTATAGTATTGATCCTCAAAATGGGGTTGTGAATCGTTACGAGATACCGGAGATCAAACAGGCTATCTCTCGTTTACTGGTCACCGAGTCCGGCTTGATGTATATAACTACCAATGACGGAGCATACGAATACAACATCGGTTACAAACAGCTAACCAAACTACCGTTTACAATCCCCCAAGAGGATAGTGGCATCATATTTTATGACAAATATGATAAAATATGGTTTCAGGAAGGCAATCACGCATTGATATATTATGATCCTCTGAATAAAAGTAGTCATCGTTTTACTTTTCCCAATCAGAATACCATTGGCAATTTTGAGATGCAGGATGCAGGTGAGCAAGGAATGTTTTTCCTCACTCCGGGCGGAGAAATTCTTCTTTTCGACAGGGATAAACTGGAAATGACCCGTATCAATCAAATGAAACCTTTCTCTGAGGATCTTCCCAATCAGCTTTTTTTTCATTTGTTATTGGATAAAGATGGAATCCTTTGGTTAGCATCTACCGGTAGCGGGGTGTATCGAGTGAATTTCCCCAAAAAACAATTCCAGTTACTGACCGATGTATCTCCCGTTCCAGTTTCTACAGAAAAACAGACATCCTGGATCAAGGAATCCGTGCTCTCTATCAGGCACAAAACGGAGATATTTGGGTAGGAACCCGATGGCAGGCTTTATATCGTCTTGATCGTAACGGACAAGTGAAGCAGATTTTCTCGGACCATAACTACCTGCTGGGAGCTGTCTATCATATTATGGAAGATAAAGACGGAAATCTATGGTTCTCTACCAAAGGTAATGGATTGGTGAAAGCTGAACCGGATATGAATTCACCTCATGGACTGCGTTTTACCCGTTACAAGAATGATCCGAAAGATTCAAACTCCATTAGTAATAATGACGTATACTTTACTTACCAAGATAGTCAGGAACGCATTTGGGTAGGATTATTGGGAGGAGGATTAAATCTGATTGCCGAAGAAAACGGAGAAGTTGTTTTCAAACATAAATACAACGGACTGAAACAGTATCCTCCTTATGGACTATATATGGAGGTACGCACAATGACAGAAGATGAAGACGGCCGGATATGGGTAGGAACAATGGATGGTTTAATGTCTTTCGACGGACATTTTGCAACACCCGAACAGATACAATTTGAGACTTACCGTCAAGTCAGCGAACGATCCAATGTCGCTGATAATGATATTTATGTGCTATACAAGGACACTGACTCACAAATCTGGGTAAGCGTATTTGGTGGAGGTCTGAACAAACTTGTTCGATATGATAAAGAAAAGCATGAACCGATCTTTAAATCATACGGCATACGTGAAGGAATGAATAATGACGTGGTCAAGTCAATTGTAGAAGATAAAAACGGAAATCTTTGGTTTACAACAGAAATCGGTTTGTCCTGCTTTAATAAAGCTACCGAACAGTTCCGCAATTATGATAAATATGACGGTTTCCTAAACGTAGAATTGGAAGAGGGAAGTACACTTCGTACATTAAACGGAGATTTATGGCTCGGTACACGACAAGGTATATTGGCATTTTCTCCGGATAAGTTGGAAACACAACACATGGACTATGATACACGTATTGTCGATTTCAAAGTATCCAATCGCGATCTGCGGAGTTTTCAGGATTGCCCCATTCTAAAAGAATCCATTATTTATACCGATGCGATTCAACTGAAATACAACCAGTCCATGTTCACAATAGAATTCGCCGCTCTGAATTTTTATAATCAGAACAGAGTATCTTATCGTTACATACTTGAAGGATATGAAAAAGAATGGCATTATAATGGAAAGAACCGGATTGCTTCTTATACCAATGTGCCTCCCGGTGATTATATTTTCCGTGTAGAAACGCTGGATGAAGCCAATCCCGAACTTGTTTCGAGCCGAACTTTAGCCGTTACGGTTCTTCCGCCCTGGTGGTTGAGTTGGTGGGCAATGATTATTTATGTCATACTTGGATTGGCGGCTCTTTATTTCGGTTTGCGCCTGGCTTTCTTCATGATCAAAATGAAGAATGATATCTATATCGAGCAAAAAGTATCGGAAATGAAAATTAAGTTCTTTACCAATATTTCCCATGAACTTCGCACTCCCTTGACATTGATAAAAGGACCTATACAGGAACTGAAAGAACGGGAAAAATTATCCCCGAAAGGATTGCAATATGTTGATCTGATGGAGAAGAATACCAATCAAATGTTACAATTGGTGAATCAGATATTGGATTTCCGGAAGATTCAGAATGGCAAGATGCGCCTGCATGTTTCTTTGATTGATTTTAATGAAATGATAGCTTCTTTCCAGAAAGAATTCCGTGTGCTTTCAGAAGAGAATGAAGTTAGTTTCACTTTCCAGTTACCGGACGAATCTATTATGGTATGGGCAGACAAGGAAAAATTAAGTATTGTCATCCGCAACATTATATCCAATGCGTTTAAGTTCACGCATTCCGGCGGAAGTATCTACGTCACTACCGGATTGACGGATGACGGAAAACGCTGTTTCGTACGGGTAGAAGATAATGGAGAGGGCATTCCACAAAGTAAGCTGACTGAAATATTCGAACGCTTCTCACAAGGAGAGAATACAAAGAATCCATACTATCAAGGTACAGGCATTGGTCTGGCACTTTCTAAAGAAATCGTAAACCTGCATCATGGCTCTATTTATGCTGAAAGTCCCGAAGGACAGGGAGCCGTATTTACAGTTGAACTTCTAATGGATAAGGAACACTATCGTCCGTCGGAAGTCGACTTCTATGTCAGCGACACGGAAACTGCTCCAACCTCTTCCGAAGAAGAAGCTGTTACGAATATTCCTTCGGTAGAAACTACAGAAGAAGAACCGGAAATAGACTCTTCACTACCGACCCTGTTATTAGTAGAAGATAACAGAGATCTTTGTCAACTGATAAAATTGCAATTAGAAGACAAATTCAACATCCATATTGCCAATAATGGAGTAGAAGGTTTGAAGAAAGTCCATCTTTACCATCCGGACATTGTGGTGACAGATCAGATGATGCCTGAGATGGACGGGTTGGAAATGTTACAGTCTATCCGTAAAGATTTCCAGATCAGCCATATTCCTGTAATAATACTGACTGCAAAGAATGATGAAGGTGCCAAGACAAAAGCCATAACTTTGGGTGCCAATGCTTATATAACCAAACCATTCAGCAAAGAATACCTGTTGGCACGAATCGACCAGTTATTGTCTGAGCGGAAATTATTCCGTGAACGTATCCGACAGCAAATGGAGAACCAGACAACGACGGAAGAGGATAGTTATGAACAGTACTTGGTAAAGAAAGATGTACAGTTCCTTGAGAAAATCCATCAAGTGATCGAAGAGAATATGGATGATAGTGATTTCAATATAGATACAATAGCTTCCGGTATCGGTTTGAGTCGTTCGGCATTCTTTAAAAAGTTGAAGAGCCTGACCGGGTTAGCCCCCGTAGATTTGGTTAAAGAAATTCGTCTGAACAAATCTATTGAACTGATTAAGAGTACGGATTTAAGTGTTTCTGAAATTGCTTTTGCTGTCGGATTCAAGGATTCCGGCTATTACAGTAAATGTTTCCGGAAGAAATATAACCAGACTCCCCGCGAATATATGAATGAATGGCGGAAAGGAGAGAAATAACCGGTTACAAAACGCTTTCTTAATCGTCTTTTTAGAAAACCTATTAAGATTCGAAAGAATGAACAACATCAAGAAAGTATTATCAGCATGGATGCTGGTTGCCTGTGTATTACCTGTGGCAGCGCAGTATCCGGTGATTCCGGACTCTGTAAAGGCAAGAGGGGCAAAACAAGAAGCCGAGTTTGAACATCAATCAAATGTAGCATGGGAAAAAGCTCTGCCGACAGTTTTGGAAGAGGCACAAAAAGGACGTCCCTATAAACCGTGGGCTTCAAAACCGGAAGATTTGGTAAAAAGTAATATCCCCGCTTTTCCCGGTGCGGAGGGAGGGGGAATGTATACTCCCGGTGGTCGTGGAGGGAAAGTAATCGTAGTCACCTCGCTCGAAGATTCCGGTCCCGGAACATTCCGTGAAGCTTGTGAAACGGGGGGAGCACGTATTATCGTCTTCAATGTATCGGGCATAATACATCTCAAAAGTCCTATCAGTGTACGTGCGCCGTATGTGACCATTGCCGGACAAACGGCTCCGGGAGACGGCATATGTGTGACAGGACAATCTTTTCTGATTGATACACACGATGTTGTTATCCGTCATATGCGTTTCCGTCGTGGCGCACAGGATGTTGCCTTTCGTGATGATGCGGTAGGCGGAAATGCAGTCGGGAATATCATGATAGACCACTGTTCGGCAAGTTGGGGACTGGATGAAAATATGTCTATCTACCGACACGTATACAATAGAGGTGCGGATGGACACGGACTGAAACTTCCGACTGTAAATATCACTATTCAGAACTCTATATTCTCCGAAGCGTTGGACACTTACAATCATGCTTTCGGCGCTACCATCGGCGGGCATAACAGTATGTTCTGCCGTAATCTATTTGCTTCCAATATCAGCCGTAACAGTTCGGTAGGGATGGACGGAGATTTCAATTTTGTTAATAATGTCGTATTCAATTGGTGGAATCGTTCTGTGGACGGAGGAGATAATAAAAGTTTCTATAACATGATTAATAATTACTTCAAACCGGGTCCCATTACTCCATTAGACAAACCGATCTCATATCGTATCCTCAAACCGGAAGCCGGACGTGACAAAAACCGTCCTTTATCTTTTGGAAAGGCTTATGTCAACGGAAATATCATTCATGGAAATGCAAAAGTGACAAAGAACAATTGGGATGGCGGTGTACAGCTAAAAGATGACGTAGACTCAGAAAAGTTCCTTCCGCAAATTAAATCGAACGAAGCATTCAAAATGCCTCCTGTCACTATAATGGATACTCCAAAAGCCTATAGCTTTGTATTGGACAATGCAGGAGCTAACTTTCCCAAACGTGATGCGGTTGATTCCCGTGTGATCAAAACAGTACGGACGGGTAAAGCCATTTATGTAAAAGACGCTCCGGAATTTGTGTCACCATATGTAAAGAGACGTTTACCGGCAGACTCTTATAAACAAGGAATTATTACAGACATCCGTCAAGTAGGCGGACTCCCCGAATATAAAGGAGAATCGTATGCCGATACAGATAATGACGGGATGCCGGATGTTTGGGAAGTTGCCAACGGGCTGAATCCGAACGATCCTTCCGACGCAGTGAAAGATTGTAATGGGGACGGCTATACTAACATTGAGAAATATATCAATGGTATCGATACAAAGAAGAAAGTGGATTGGACAGATTTGAAAAACAATCATGATACACTTTCTAAAAGGAAAAGTCTGTTTTAGCCAAATAAATTGATAATAAAGTTTATTGTAATGAATATACAAATAAGAACTATCCTTTTGGGATTATTAAGTATCGGGTTTGCGCAGAGTCATGCGCAAACCTTTGCTTTACAAGTAAAAGACGACCGGATAACTTACCTTAATGACGAATTGAGAAATAGGATTCTCGATTTCTCAACATGTGGTTATCAGGCTTCGGAACAGGATATTCCTTCCGTTCGGAATGTCGTATTTGTATCCTGGAAACCCGGAGATAATACAACAAGAATTCAACGTGCCATAGACTATGTAGCCTCCTTGCCTCCTGATATTTCAGGTTTCCGCGGTGCTGTGTTATTGGATAAAGGCGAGTTTTCCCTGTCCGGAAGTATCCGCATTGCTACATCTGGAATCGTATTACGGGGAATGGATAAAGAAAGTACAATATTATTAAAGAAAGGAGTGGATCGGGGTTCTCTCATCTATATGGAAGGAGAAAACGACTTGGTAATAAAAGATACATTACAAGTACTTTCAAACTATGTTCCGGTAAATACAAAAACGTTGGAAGTCGCTTTGGGGACTTCTCTGAAAAAAGGAGACCGGATTATGGTAACCCGTCCTTCTGGTAAGGAGTGGATTGCTTCTTTAGGTTGTAACATCTTTGGAGGAGGAATCAGCGCCTTAGGATGGAAAGAAGGGGATATGGATTTAACATGGGACCGGGTTGTTAGCGATATTAATGGTAACCTGCTTACCTTAGATGCACCGTTGACTGTGGCATTGGATGCCAAATACGGTGTATCTACCATTATGACATACCAATGGAACGGACGTATTGATAACTGCGGTGTAGAGAATCTGACATTGGTCTCAGATTATGACAAACACTATCCGAAAGACGAGGATCATTGTTGGACAGGGATTTCCATCGAAGCTGCAGAAAACTGCTGGGTAAGACAAGTTAATTTCAGGCATTTTGCAGGAAGCGCTGTAATCGTTCAACGGACCGGTTCTAAAATCACTGTTGAGGATTGCATTTCGAAAAATCCCGTTTCCGAAATAGGAGGGATGCGCCGTTGTACTTTCCACACATTGGGACAGCAGACTTTATTCCAACGTTGTTATTCGGAACAAGGCATTCACGATTTCGCGGCCGGATTCTGCGCTGCCGGTCCTAATGCTTTCGTTCAATGCGATTCGTACCAATCTTTAGGATTCAGTGGTTCTATTGATGCTTGGGCGTGCGGTTTACTGTTTGATGTCGTCAATATCGATGGACATAATCTCACTTTTAAAAATTTGGGGCAGGATAAGAATGGAGCCGGTTGGAATACGGCCAACAGTTTGTTCTGGCAATGTACCGCTGCAGAAATAGAATGTTATACTCCGGCAAAAGATGCACAAAACCGTGCGTATGGTTGCTGGGCACAGTTCTCGGGAGACGGAGAATGGGCACAGTCTAATAATCATGTCCAGCCGCGCAGTATATTTTATGCCCAATTAGCGGAACGCCTGCAAAAAGAATCTGCAGACCGGGCACGTATCCTGCCTAGAAATACAAGCGCAACAAGTAGCCCTACCGTAGAAGTAGCTATGGCATTGGCAAAAGAAGCTTATAATCCTCGTTTGACATTGGAGCATTGGATCGAAGAAAATAAATTTATCCCTTCAGTCGTGCCAACAGGAGTCAAATCAATCGATGATATTAAAGAGAAAAAGACTATTTCAAACAAACAACAGACACAACCGGAAATAAGTATTGTCAACGGACGTATTCAAATGGATGGTGTATTGCTTGTAGGAAGCAGTCATACAACTCCTTGGTGGAATGGAAAACTTAAAACCAACTTCTTGAAAAAAGCAAGCCCTGCCATCACCCGCTTTGTGCCGGGACGCGAAGGATTGGGACTGACTGACCGTATCGACTCTGTAGTCAGCTTCATGAAACAGAAGAACATACTTGTTTTTGACCAGAACTATGGATTGTGGTATGACCGCCGTCGGGATGACCATGAACGTATCCGCCGCCGGGATGGAGATGTATGGGGTCCTTTTTACGAACAGCCATTCGGACGTAGTGGTCAGGGAACAGCTTGGGAAGGTTTAAGTAAATATGATTTGAAACGCCCCAATGCCTGGTACTGGTCGCGCTTGAAAGAATTTGCAGAGAAAGGGAGTAAAGATGGACTGCTTCTATTCCACGAAAACTACTTCCAGCATAATATTCTGGAAGCCGGAGCACATTGGGTGGACTGTCCGTGGAGAAGCAGTAATAATATCAATGAGACCGGATTTCCGGAACCCGTTCCATTTGCCGGAGACAAACGTATTTTCGTAGCAGATATGTTTTACGATATCAGTCATCCGGTACGCCGCGAGTTGCATAGGCAATATATTCGCCAATGTCTCAATAACTTCGCAGATAATTCGAATGTCATTCAACTGACAAGTGCAGAATTTACAGGACCGTTGCACTTCGTACAGTTCTGGTTGGATGTCATAGCCGAGTGGGAAGCTGAAACCGGAAAGAAAGCTAAAGTAGCATTGAGTACGACAAAGGATGTGCAGGATGCTATTCTTGCAGACCCTAAACGGGCTGCTGTGGTAGATGTTATTGATATCCGTTATTGGCATTATAAGAAGGATGGGATCTTTGCGCCGGAAGGTGGGAAAAACATGGCTCCCCGCCAGCATATGCGTAAGATGAAAGTAGGAAAGATAACCTTTAATGAAGCTTATAAGGCAGTGAGCGAATACCGCCAGAAGTTTCCTCAGAAAGCAGTAACTTTCTATGCGCAAAATTATCCTTCTATGGGATGGGCAGTATTCATGGCAAGTGGCTCGTGTCCTGTTATTCCGTGTAAAGACAAGGCTTTCTTAAAGGATGCGGCAGTTATGGAAGTGGAAGAGACCAATACTGATCAATATAAGAAATTGGTAAAATCTGATACGGGAAATATCATTTATTCCAAGTCTGGAACAGAAATTCCCATTCATTTATCGTCCGGAAAATATGTATTAAAGTACATTCACCCTGATTCCGGGAAAGTGGACATAATAAATAAATCACTGAAAATAAAAGGATTATATACTTTAAAGGTACCAGATAAGAAAGAAGGTATTTATTGGTTTCATAAGCTATAAGATAGAAAATCCCGTTGAATGATCTTCAACGGGATTTTTGTTTTATATAGGTAAATTCTAATAAAAGAGTGTTATAAAACATGATACTTATTTTTTCAATCCACAAACCAGATTTTACCTAAGGTTGTGACGGATACTGCCTAGTTTTGCAACATCAAATCAATCGAATTAATGCTATGATGGGACAAACTAATAATTCAATCGAAACTTTATTCGCTTCATTTCAAGCGGGGAATATGGCAGCTTTTTCTCAGCTATATGATTTATATATCAATATCCTTTTTAATTATGGGCTAAAGCTAACTTTGGATAAAGAGTTATTGAAAGATTGCATCCATGATGTTTTTGTGAAGCTTTATACCAAGAAAGATGAACTAGGAACTATTGATAATCTGAAATCCTATATGTTCATCTCATTAAAGAACAAGTTGTGCGATGAACTTCGTAAACGTATGTATATGTCCGATACAGCTATTGAAGAAGTCGATATGCTGGCTCCTACAGATGTAGAAAATGATTATGCGGAAAAAGAACAGCGCAAAAATGAGTTTTTCCTTATTAAGCGTTTACTAAACCAACTATCCCCCCGCCAGCGCGAAGCACTCACTCTATATTATATAGAAGAAAAGAAATATGAAGATATCTGCGAAATTATGAACATGAATTATCAGTCTGTACGCAACTTGATGTATCGTGGATTGACAAAGTTACGTGATTTGGCAAGTTAATTATGGTAAAAAGAATGCTTTATTGAGTACATATACAGGATAACACCGTCCTATTTACGTAAACGCTTAAAAAGGATGTGATATGTATTCTAAGGTAAAAGATTTTTTGACGGATGATGACTTTATCAACTATGTGCTGGGGGTGGTTCCGCAGTCAGTCTCCAAATGGGAGGCTTATTTCAAGGAACATCCGGATGAACTGGCAGACGCGGAAGAAGCCAAGGCAGTATTAATGGCTCCGACAGATGTTGCCTGTGATTTTACAATGGCTGAAAGCAAAGAATTAAAAGATAGGATTGTTAGTAGTATAAAAGATTTTTCGGGTATTTTATAATTAGGTTAGGTAGTTGCTATTTTTTTTGTACTTTTGCGCCCAATTAAAAATATCACATTCATGAAGACAAGCGAATCTTTATTATCGATAGGTAAATTTATAGCAGAATATTCGGCCCATTTAATGGGCGCAGGAGTACATACTTCGCGGGTAGTGCGCAATTCCAAACGTATTGGAGAAGCTTTCGGACTAGATGTAAAGTTAGGCGTATTTCATAAAAACATCATTCTGACAATTGTAGATAAAGAGACGAACGAAGCTTGTAATGAAGTTATCGATATCCCCGCACATCCCATTAGTTTTGAACACAACTCTGAGTTAAGCGCATTAAGTTGGGAAGCGGTAGACAATCATCTGTCATTGGAGGAACTGACAGCCAAATACAAGAAAATCGTTTCCGCCCCGATGATACATCCTCTCTTCGTCTTATTGTTAGTCGGATTCGCCAATGCATCATTCTGCAAATTGTTCGGTGGCGATTTAATATCTATGGGAATTGTCTTTTCTGCTACCATCACAGGATTTTATCTGAAACAGCAGATGCAAAAGAAAAAGCTGAATCATTACATTGTTTTTATCGTTTCAGCTTTTGTTGCTTCCCTTTGCGCTTCTACAGCTTTGATTTTCGATACAACTTCAGAGATAGCAATGGCTACCAGTGTACTTTATCTTGTTCCCGGTGTTCCTTTGATTAATGGAGTGATTGACATAGTCGAAGGATATGTACTGACCGGATTTGCCCGTCTGACAGAAGCCTCCTTGCTGATTGTCAGCATTGCTATCGGACTTTCTTTCACATTACTAATGGTAAAAAACAGTTTAATTTAATATGATAGCACTCGACATTCTTACTGACGAATTTTTTGCAGCAGTGGCAGGTATAGGATTTGGTGCGATTTCCGATCCTCCTTTGCGGGCATTTAAGATGATTGCCTTATTGGCGGCATTGGGACACGCTTGCCGTTTTTGTCTGATGACTTATTTAGGGGTAGATATTGCTACAGCTTCTTTATTTGCCGGCTTAGTAATCGGTTTTGGTAGTTTATGGTTAGGGAAAAAAGTATATTGCCCGATGACAGTACTTTATATTCCGGCTCTGCTTCCGATGATTCCGGGCAAATTTGCATACAACATGGTATTTTCACTTATCATGTGTTTGCAGAACGTGAATGACCCGGAAAATCTGGATAAGTTCATGTCAATGTTCTTCTCCAACAGCCTGGTAGCAAGCACGGTTATTTTTATGTTGGCAGTAGGAGCCACTTTCCCGATGTTCCTATTCCCACATAGAGCTTTTTCATTAACAAGACATTAAAACTACTTTTATGGAGATTTTTTGGAGAACAATTGCATATTATAATTCAGCAACTTGGCTTTTACAGACAGTCATCATTCTGATTGGTATTGCATTGACCGGATTGCTTATCAGTAAACCGCGCACATGGGTGAAGATGGCGATGAAGTTTTATATGATAGGACTTTATACATGGATTTCGGTAATCTACTATTATGTCTATTGCGAAGAACGTAGTTACAATGGAGTGATGGCTATGTTCTGGGGAGTAATGGCTATTATTTGGATATGGGATGCGATTACGGGATACACGACTTTCGAACGTACCCACAAATACGACATCCTGTCCTATGTCTTGTTGGCAATGCCATTCATATATCCTTTAGTATCATTAGCGCGCGGACTTTCCTTTCCGGAAATGACTTCTCCGGTAATGCCTTGTTCTGTGGTTGTGTTTACCATTGGGCTATTATTACTGTTTGCTCACAAAGTGAATATGTTTCTGGTCCTTTTTCTTTGTCATTGGTCATTGATCGGATTATCCAAAACTTATTTCTTCCAGATTCCGGAAGATTTCTTGTTGGCAAGTGCCACAATTCCCGGATTGTACCTTTTCTTCAGAGAATATTTCCTGAACAATCTGCATGCCGACACCAAGCCGAAAGCCAAATATATCAATTGGCTATTAATAAGCGTTTGCGTCGGACTGGCTGTGTTGCTGACTACTACCATGTTTTTAGAATTAGTTCCGAAGAATTGATCCGGAACACATAGAAGATATTCAAATCAAAAAAGTCTTTCTAGCTTTAATGGCTATGAAAGACTTTTTGCATTATATCACATTTACTTAATTGCGTAGAATATCCGCAGAGCATACTGCATCACCGCATCAGGCAACCACCTTTTACTCTTTGCAAACAACACCTGTATCCAGGGACCTACTTTCGTTCGGAAAGGAGGGTTTGTATGCTCCACTATTTTACAGATTGCAGCAGCCAACTTTCGTGGATGGCATCCATTACGTTCCTCTTTTTCTATGATCTCCAATGATTTCCGGAAGCTTTCTCCATAATCGGTATCCAGTCTTGTCTGTTCAGAGATATTCCGATTATCAGTAAATCCGGTGTTGAAGTCTCCCGGTTCTACCACGCAAACCTTTATATTGAACGGATGGACCTCTAAAGCCAATGCTTCGCTATATCCTTCCACCGCAAATTTGGAAGCAGAATAAAATCCCTGATAAGGGATGCCCATTACACCACCAATAGAGCTGATATTGATGATCTTCCCTTTTCGGTTTTTACGCATGACAGGCAATACCTCCCGGCACATATTCACTACACCAAAGAAATTGGTATTCATCTGTATGTTTACTTCCTCTTCCGTAGCAAGTTCCAATGCACCGCCAATACCCATCCCGGCATTATTAATCAATACGTCAATCCGTCCCTGTTCCGATAGAATCCTATCAACAGCTTGACGGATAGAAAGTGAATTGGTAACATCGACAACCAGCATTTTCACCTCATTCATGTCTTCGGAAAGTTTCCGACTTGTTCCATAAACGATGTGCCCTTGTGCTGATAACATTTGAGCGGTAATCTTTCCAAACCCGGAAGATGCTCCGGTGATAAGTATGACTTGTGGTTGCATATTTTTTTATTTGCAGTATGGTACTAACTGCTCAATTATCATTTCTTCAGGATAACAGTCATTTTCTCCCGCCAATCTTCACCATTCTTCGGCTGGAAAGTTTCAAATCCCAGTTCTTTACCGATTTGGATATTCGAGGCGCCGTCATCTACAAATAAAGTTTCAGAAGGAATGATATTGCAATCATTCACCATATAATCGAATATTTCCGGTGCAGGTTTTGTGTGACCGACCTGATAAGACAGATATAGTTTATCACAGTAATCATTCAACGGCTTTTTCCTTGATGAGAAATCAGGGCTGCATGCCCATGACATAACAAAAGGATTAGTATTACTTAAAATATACACATGATATGATTTTCTCAATTCTAATATATAATCGAGTTTATTTAGATTCACTTCATTGAAAAAGCCCAGCCATGCCTGTTTGGTTTCCTCCATCGTCAATGAACGGCCACATAAATTCCCCAGTTGTTTCCGAAACTCATCCGCACTTAGCTTACCTTCTTCCAGTTCTTGAAAGATGCCGGTCTGGTGATATTTATCCAGACGGGTGTCGGCATCTGCCAGTCCCAGTTTGATAAATGCCTGAACCGCTTTGTCGCGATCAATATCCACAATCACACCGCCAAAATCAAATACAATGTTTTTAATCATGATATATCATTTTTAATTTGCTACAAAGATATTATAAAATCATTAGAGACTTCTTCATTTTAGCACAGAAATAGTAACCTTTTATGCAATCGGGTAGTAGTCCCGTTATAACGTGACAATGGTCACCTTATAGGGTGATAAATGGCACGTTACAACGGGACATTTGTCATTCTGCAAGATGACTATTTATTTTCAGAAAGATGAGGAACTTTAAATATACGAAATTAAATAGTAAAAAACAAGAGTGGCACTTACTTTTCCTAATGCCCCAATGAGCTTTTCATAGTTGGTATATTTTCGTTTAAACAAGCACTTTCAGTAATTCGGGTATAATAATCTGTAATATATATAGTTGAAAAATAAATTTCCTTGATTAACTTTGCAAAGTTAAAACATCATCAAGTTCAATTCTGACGATGTAGGACATTGACATTTAGATCTAACTACTATAAATTGAAAATTAATTAGTTTATGCTACGTACTATCAGACTTACAACCGCCATTGTGTGCTTTACACTTATTACCCTGCTCTTTCTCGACTTCACGGGTACATTGCACACATGGTTCGGATGGTTGGCGAAAATTCAATTTCTGCCGGCTTTATTAGCCTTGAACATAGGTATCGTATTGTTTTTAGTTGTACTTACATTCCTGTTCGGACGTATCTACTGCTCTGTTATTTGTCCGTTGGGAGTGTTTCAGGACATTGTTTCGTGGGTATCCGGCAAACAAAAGAAAAATCGGTTCCGTTATTCACCAGCAATGAAATGGTTGCGGTATGGCGTTTTAGGAGTATTCATTATTATGATGGTTGCAGGATTGAACTCTTTGGCTATCTTGCTGGCACCGTATAGTGCTTATGGCCGGATAGCTTCCAATCTTTTTGCACCGGTCTGGCAATGGGGAAACAACCTGTTGGCGTACTTCGCCGAACGAGTGGATAGTTATGCTTTTTATGAGGTAGATGTATGGATAAAGAGTCTTTCGACGATGCTGATTGCCATTGTTACCCTTGTTGTTCTTTTCATTCTGGCGTGGCGCAACGGACGAACCTATTGTAATACGATCTGCCCCGTAGGTACTGTATTAGGGTTTATATCCAAATATGCGATATTCAAACCGGTAATTGATACTTCCAAATGCAATAGTTGTGGTTTGTGTGCCCGCAATTGCAAAGCATCGTGTATTAACCCGAAAGCTCATGAAATAGATTATAGCCGTTGTGTAACTTGTATGGATTGTATCGGAAAGTGTAAGCATGGAGCCATTACATACACAAGACGGAAACCTAAGAACGAAACAGCTACGAGCGAAGATGCGAAAGCAAAGTCTGTCACTACTGGACAGGTAGACAATGCCCGTCGTAGCTTCCTTTCAGCATCGGCCATTTTTGCAACAACTTCTGTACTGAAAGCACAAGAGAAGAAAGTAGACGGAGGATTGGCTACTATCGAAGATAAAAAGATCCCTAAAAGAGAAAATCCTATCTATCCTCCCGGTGCATTCAGCGCACGCAATTTCACTCAACATTGCACAGCCTGCCAATTATGTGTTTCTGTTTGTCCCAACCAGGTATTGCGCCCATCGGACAACCTATTGACATTGATGCAACCGGAAATGTCATACGAACGTGGATATTGCCGTCCCGAATGTACAAAATGTTCGGAAGTTTGTCCTGCCGGTGCTATTCATCTCACCAGTCTTGCCGAGAAATCAGCTATTCAGATCGGACATGCCGTATGGATTAAAGAGAACTGTGTACCTTTGACAGATGGAATGGAATGTGGCAACTGTGCCCGCCATTGTCCGACAGGTGCCATACAGATGGTAGCTTCCGATCCTGAAAAAACAGATTCTCCAAAGATTCCGGTAGTAAATGTAGAAAAATGTATCGGTTGTGGGGCGTGTGAGAACCTTTGTCCGTCCCGTCCTTTCAGCGCTATTTATGTGACAGGACATCAGATGCATAGAATTATTTGATCTAAATCAGTATAAGATTATGGAAGATAAAAATAAGAAAGATATAAATAGAAGAGATTTCATTAAGATTGTAGGTATTAGTGCAGCCACGTCGACAGGGCTATTATACGGATGCTCTTCAAAAGGTACTTCCTCTTCAAGCAGCGCAACAGGAGAAGGAGAGGTGCCTACCGATAAAATGACTTACCGCACGTCTCCGACTACTGGTGACCGTGTTTCACTCTTGGGATATGGTTGTATGCGTTGGCCTCTCAAACCTGCTCCCAACGGTAATGGTGAAGTAATCGACCAGGATGCCGTGAATGGACTGATTGATTATGCAATCGCTCACGGAGTAAACTATTTCGATACATCTCCGGCATACGTACAGGGCTTTTCCGAAAAGGCAACGGGTATTGCATTGAGCCGTCATCCCCGTGACAAATATTATATCGCCACCAAGTTATCCAATTTCTCTCCCGATACATGGTCTCGTGAAGCATCGCTCAAGATGTACCACAAATCGTTTGCAGACCTGCAGGTAGATTACATTGATTATATGCTGCTTCACGGCATCGGCATGGGAGGAATGGAAGCCCTTAAAGGACGCTACCTGGATAACGGAATGCTTGACTTTCTGGTGAAAGAACGGGAGGCAGGACGTATCCGCAATTTGGGATTCTCCTATCATGGGGATATCGAAGTGTATGACTATCTGCTTTCACGGCACGATGAATTCAAGTGGGATTTCGTACAGATACAATTGAACTATGTAGACTGGAAACATGCCAAAGAAACCAATACCCGGAATACGGATGCTGAATATCTGTATGGAGAACTGCATAAACGAGGAATTCCATCTATCATCATGGAACCGCTTTTAGGAGGTCGTTTGTCTAAATTGAACGACAATCTGGTGGCACGGCTCAAACAACGCCGTCCAGAAAGCAGTGTCGCTTCCTGGGCTTTCCGTTTTGCCGGTTCATTTCCGGACATTCTGACTGTGTTAAGCGGCATGACTTATATGGAGCATCTGCAAGATAATCTCCGCACTTATTCTCCTTTGGAACCGTTGACAGATGAAGAAAAAGAGTTTCTCGAAGAAACGGCACAATTAATGTTGAAATATCCAACGATCCCTTGCAACGACTGCAAATATTGTATGCCATGTCCGTATGGATTGGATATACCTGCTGTGTTGTTACATTACAACCGTTGCGTCAATGAAGGGAATGTCCCCAGGAACGGGCAGGATGAGAATTATGCAAAAGCCCGGCGCGCTTTTCTAGTCGGATATGACCGTAGCGTGCCCAAACTTCGTCAGGCAAGCCATTGCATCGGTTGTAACCAGTGTGTGGCACACTGTCCGCAGAACATTAATATTCCGAAAGAGCTGCATCGGATAGATCAGTTCGTAGAACAATTGAAACAGGGTACTTTATAAAAGAAAAGATGGAAGAATTAATCAATTTACTACATACGGGAGAATATTCCTGTACCATTGCCAACAAAGGAGAGATCCGTACTTTCACTCAACGCGGTGTGGCTGATATCTATGATTTACTGACCCGGGAACCGGAGTTTCTTAAAGGAGCCTTGATTGCTGATAAGGTGGTCGGAAAGGGAGCTGCCGCCCTGATGATTCTGGGAGGTATCAAAGAATTATATACCGATATTATCAGTACCAAAGCTCTAGAGTTACTTCAGAAATCAGATATAAAAGTTGGTTTTACAGAGAAAGTACCTTTTATCTGGAATCGTAACCATACAGGAGGATGTCCTGTAGAGACAATGTGCAGCGAAGTGGAATCAGTAGAGGAGATACTACCGCTAATTGGTGATTTCCTCGAAAGAATCAGAAGTAAAAAATAAAAAGAGTAATTTGAACTTAAAAAAAACAATAAACATGGAAACAACTACTGTAAAGTTCTATTCACTAAATTACAACGATGTGAAAACCTATTGGGCAGCCTTGTTATTCATCGTTGGTAATATTCTTTTCCCCCAATTATTCCATCTCATGCCTCAAGGAGGAATAATCTGGCTACCAATCTATTTCTTCACACTGATTGGAGCTTATAAGTACGGATGGAAAGTCGGCTTATTGACAGCTATCCTTTCACCTATTATCAATTCCTTATTTTTCGGTATGCCCGCTCCTGCAGTATTACCCGCAATTTTACTGAAATCCATACTGCTTGCCATAACTGCCGGTTGGGCTGCACAACGTTTCGGACGTATTTCCATCCCGGTATTGATTGGTGTAGTATTTATTTATCAGGCCGTAGGTACTTTAGGAGAATGGATATATAATGGTAATTTTTACAGTGCTATTCAAGATTTCCGTATCGGAGTTCCCGGGATGTGCCTGCAAGTATTAGGAGGCTATACATTCATCAAGTATCTGATTCGCAAATAAATCAATCGGTCGCCTCTTCCTCTTCGGGTTCATCTTCTACTACAACAACAGGGGAGAGGCTTTTTCCTTCTTTAGCGTACGTGCTAGGACTCATTCGATAATATTTTTTAAATACTTCCCGAAAATACTTTGTTTCCGAGAAACCACTCATATCTGCTATTTCTCCGATATTATGTTTACCTTCTTTTAATAATCGTGCTGCATATTTTAAGCGAGTCACCCGAATTAATGCTGTCGGAGATTGTCCGGTCAACGCTTTCAATTTACTATATAAACTAGTACGGCTCACTCCCTGCAATTCACAAAGCTTGTCAACGCAAAAATCAGTATTATCGATATTCTTTTCAATATTTTTCTTGACCTCCGATATGAATTTCCAGTCGAGACTATTCATTCCATTTGCTGATGGTACAGGCTCGGAGTCTATTTCAAGATTAGCATACCGCTGACGCAATAAAGCACGGTTGGACAAAAGGTTGGCAATACTTGCCTTCAATAACTTCACACTGAAGGGTTTGACGATATATTCATCTGCACCGATTGCGAGTCCATCAAGAATATTTTTCTCATCCCCCAAAGCTGTAAGTAATAATACCGGAATGTGTGAGGTTTCAACATCCTTCTTAATAGCAGCACAGAGTTCATCTCCTTGCATTTCAGGCATCATAACATCGGAAAGAATAAGTTCCGGCCAGAATTCTTTTACTATCACTAAAGCCTCCCTGCCATTACAACAGGCTTGCACATAATATTGGGGAGAAAGCAGACTAACCAAGTAAGAACGTAATTCATCATTATCTTCTACAATAAGGATACGTTGCATTTCTTTCTTGGCTGTGACAACTTCTGTATTTGCTACATTTGAAAAAACATTCGGAACTGTTAGTTCCGGTGTTTGTAGCTGAATCTTAGGGGAGGAAGCCGAAGTTGCCTCCTGAGTACTCTTATTGTTTTTGGGAAATATAATTTGAACAGTCGTCCCTTGATGTTCCACACTTTTAATCTGAATCTTACCCTTGTGCAGACGAACCAACTTTCCAACCAACATTAGTCCTATGCCACTGCCCGTGACTTTAGAATTGATGGCATTACTGGCACGGAAATGAAGTTTGAACAACTTCCGTTGTTCAGAGGCAGGAATACCGATACCTGTATCACTAATAACCACCTTCCAAAAATCATTCATATCAGAGACAGAGACACTGACCTTGCCATTTTCTGCTGTATATTTCAATGAATTCGATATAATATTTTTCAGAATAGAATCCATTTTCTCTTTATCAAACCATACATTCAAGTAGTTGAAATTACTCTTATAAGTAAAATCTATATGTTTGATAGTAGCATACGAAGAGAAACTACTGCATACATCCTTCAAATATGTGTTCAATTCATATTCTGAGATGCTCAACTCGGAAGAATATATGTCAGCACGTTCAAAGTTGATAAGATTAGTCGCCAATCGCAAAAGGGAGTCTACATTCCTTAATGCAGCCTTTGTACGGGTTATTCCGGTGTCAGTAAGCGGTTCTTCGTCTAGAAGTTCTTCCAAAGGCGCTTTTATCATAGTAAGTGGAGTCCGTATATCGTGAGCTGTATTAATAAAAAATTGGGTTTTCTCATCTGATATGTTCTTTTGTTTCCTGAGATTTATCACACGTAAAATAAAAGAGAATCCCCAAATAACCAATAGTACATAACATAGGATAGCCCACCAACTCAACCAAAAAGGGTGTGCGATAATGACTTTCATTGTACGTTCTTCAAAAATAACATCATGCTCTTCTCTGGATATAGCGCGTACGTGTAAAGTATATTTTCCCGGAGGCAGATTGGTGAAACGTATCAGGCTATTCTCTCCCGGCAGTGTCCATTTTTCATAGAAACCTTCCAATTTCCAGGAATAAAGTACATTACCCGGAGAATCATAATTGATAGTGGAAACTTTGAGAGAAAAGGTATTTTGGTCATGTTTCAGTTTCAACACACCTGTTTCGTCTATACATTCTTTTAAAGGAGAGTCTTTGCCGTCCGGATAAACAGGCTGATAAGATACATGAAAATCACTGAATATCATTCTGGAAAATTTATAAGAAGGGAACTTTACATTCTCCGGAACTTCAATAGCCCCGTCCGTACTACCAAATACAAAACTTTTATTCATACGTAATGTACCCGAAGAAGCATTAAAATAGGCAGGTAATAATCCTTCTCCTCTAGTCCAGTTATGAAAATGTTTCTCTTTTGCAAAGAAACAAGTAATACCATTTTCCGTACTCATCATAATACGACCGTCCACTTCAGGTAAAATTGTAAAAATCCGATTGGAAACTAATGCGGAGTTGTCTGTATAATAGTGCTCAAAAGACTGTTTCTGTATATTGTATACAAATACTCCTGCTCCATTCGTACCAATATATAGCAATCCATTATTTGCCTGGTAAAGTGAATTGATATATACACCTTCCAACTCTGATCCAACATATTGATATTTACCGGAGTTTCTATCCAATAAGTATAATCCGGAGGCTGTTCCAATCCACATATGGTCTTTGTCATATTCAACAATTGAAGTGACAGATGACACTCCCGGATATAGGCGTACCTCATTCGTTTCTAAATCAAAGCACTTTAGATTATAATATCCCCCGGACCATATATTTCCTTTCGAGTCTTTTATCATATCACGGATATATTTATCGGGGCGCATATTAACGGAAGTAAGCAGGTATGGAGAGAAATATTCAACGGACAACTTATGCTTGTTTATTTTATAAATTCCCGAAGTATAGCCTCCTGCCCAGATAATGCCGGGAGAAACCTCACACAAAGTAATAAAGATATGATTTTTATCTTTTAATTGACGGTCAAAAGAACTTAGGAATGAATGCCATTGTCCTGTGGAGGAGTGGTATAAACTAATTCCATTGCTGGTTCCAAACCATAAGTCTCCATCGCTATCCTCAATTACCGCATGCACCTGATCATTGATTAATGATTGTTTATTACCCATTGAATGTTTCATCCAATGATAATTCTCATACCGATAATCTATAACAGTGATTCCGGTAGGATAGTTGGAAAGCCAGATTCTCTTTTCTTCATCGACAAAAACATTATTAATATTATTACCATTCATTTCATTATAGCTTTGATAGTTGGCTATAATGTATTGCTCCATCTGGCAGGTATTTATATTAATCTTATAGACTCCCATCCCTTCAGTTGATATCAATAACTGTGATTCATCCAATGGTGCCATGCAGGTAATACTTACATCACTTAAATCAACTTCGGGCCTTATTATTTCCCGGTTATTCATATCATATACAAATAGGCCTCTCTCAAACGAACCGATAAGCAGTCGTTTTGATGCTTGATGGTAATATAATGCGTTTACCTGCACATGGAAATAATCCAATGTTTCGGTAGGAATAATTTTCAAAGTACCATTTTCCAATTTAAGATATCGAACACCAGTCTCCGTTGATATAAAAAAATGATGATCGTCCACTTGTTCGATTGCAGTGATGTTGCTGTGTAGAATATTGGTAGATTGAAGTATCTGAGCATTTTCTGTGTTATACAGTAATATGGAGTGTTTACGGCATAACCAAATATTATTATTCCGGTCCATATAGCCGTAACTAATGGTTTCCAGACTATTCGGCAACTTATATACCAGCTTGAAATCATCATATTTCCTTTCATATTGAAAGATGCGTCCTTGTTTGCCAATCACCCATGTCCCTATATGGGGATTGGTATATATCCACCCTAAATGAATAGGAGATTCCAGAGTCTTGTCATCTTTATTCAGTTTATAATGTTTGATATCCTTGCCATTGTAACGATCCATACCTTCATTGGTAAGAAACCACATATATCCTTCAGAGTCTTTTTGTATGCTGAATATTCTTCGATTGCTCAAACCATCTTCTATCCCTATATATTTGTATGTTTGTGCAGTGACCAAAATAGGAAAAAAGAGAAAAATATAGATGATGTATTTCATATAGCCATTTGTTTTTAACCACTTTTAATAAGCATAGGGAAATAAAAGTTAACAAACTTATACAAAAGCAATGAGAAAAACAAAGAAATACAGAATATTCTATTAAAAACTTTCATTTAGAAAGTATTTTGCTACTAAAGTTGTTTTTTATGACTTGCTAAGTTGCTTTTATAGACCCATATGCTAATAATGAAATAAACAATCGTCTGAATCCACAAAGTTATATATTCCGGTTTTATGTCTGCCATATCGGCACCCATAGAGTTTAACTTTACAAAAGCAAGTGTACCCGGTGCAGCCGGAAGAATATAGTGTGCTATTTTCCAATACCACGGCATTAATTCCATAGGATAAGAAACTCCGGAAAGAAATATTAATCCAACCGAGAAAAAAGCAATCATGAGTAATGGAGCTTCCGAATCTGTAAAATATCGCGAAGCAGCCAATCCTAAAAAAGAAGTGGCCATCAGATAAGGTATTAACAATAATATAATGTAGAATCCATTTCCAATATTAGGAATACTAAAGAAATAGGGAAGGAGTCCTAATAAGAAAAAAGAAAAGACTGCATATAAGGCACAATATACAAAAGTTTTTCCCGTCACCAAACGAATGGCAACTCCCCAGCCACACCCAAAAGGTATATAAGCACGAATTCCTCTGTTGGCATGTTCGTCACCGGTCAACATACCTATCACCATTAGCAAAGTCTGGAAAATAATGATCATCATGACTGCCGGAATCAGATAAGAACCATATCCTTCCGTATAATTATAGAGTGCAGTTCCCACTACATTTATCGGTTTTGCCATAGCTACTGCCAATAATCCTTGAGGGGGTAAGAAAACAGCGCCATCCGACCGATATTTATCATTGATAGCTAACATGACACGTGAAGAAGCGCCTTGTAATGCTTCAAAATAGAGGAAGGCATCGGTCGTTGCATATAAAGAAAATACAGCTTCATCTCCGCGAAATACCCGCTCCTCAAAATCATGCGGCAAGTAAAGTATTCCTTGCACTTTTCCTTCTTTCATCCACTCTTTGGCTTCATGGTAGTCAATTGCCTGATCATAAATTTCCGCTTGAGGGGTCGCATCCAACCATCGAATAAAATTACGACTCAATTCGCTGTGGGAATTATCAACAACGGCAACAGGAACATCCGTTACAATATTAGGAGCGTACATATAATTATAAAGCAATCCATACATGAAAATTCCTCCCATCAACACCAGTAAAACAGCATAGCTAGTACTTATGGCAAGAAACTCCCGACGGATAACAAATGATAGCTGTTGTAATTTACTTAATGTTTTCATATTTATGACTTTCTATAGCTCGTTTTAAATGGGGTAGTAATGATAAAGCCAACAAGGGGAAGATGCAGAGTATCACCATTGACGGCCAAAGATAGATGAATCCACCACCTCCGTAAAGCATGGTTTGTATCATCTCTGTAAAATGACGGACAGGGAACAGATAAGAGGCATCTCCTACTAACGGATACATATTAGAAACCGGAAAAGTTACTCCCGATAAAGTAGCCCCCAATGAACCTACCATAGAAACAACACTTATTACCAGAGAGACTGCCGGGAACAGGGAAAATATGAATAATCCGAGAGCCTGTGTAGCAATAACAAAGAGTACGGTTATCATGTTTATCAGCCACCAGCTTCCTTGAAAAGGAATATGCAGGATACCGAACATGACATAATTACCCAGCCATCCTATCAGAATATATATAAAGGTATAGGGGAGTAGTTTACCCAAAACGGCAGTTATCATATTGCCTTTAGCAGTAGCCAGCCAATCTGTAGCTGTGCGGAACTTGATTTCAATTCCGACTGTATACACAGTAGTCAGGAGAATCAATATCTGAAATAATACGAAAAAAAACGGCTGGCTCAGATAAACGGAATAATCCAAGCTCGGATTATATATCGGGTGGTTGTTGGCTTGTACCGGTAACAGGAATGTAGTAATTTGCTGTTGGTCTGCCCCGAGAGATACCGCTTCCATTACAATGGGAGATAAGGATACGGGAGCCAATGACGTTTCAAAAGCAGCCATGAGCTCACCACCTACTGACAACAAGGCATAATGATAATAATAGGAAAGAGTTGCATTCTTTCCGGTGATAGCATTCTGTTCAAATCTCGGAGGTATGGAAAGATACCCGTAGATTTCTTTTTTCTGTACGGCCTCGCGGGCTGCAGCCTCATTTACATAATGTTTTACTACTTTAAAAGTGGGCACTGCAGAGATATTCCGTGTAATAGCCCGTGAAGTAGCAGTATTGTCCTGGTCGATAATGCCTATCGGGATATTCTCCATCTGCCCGTTACCGAAAATGGTAGCCATAAAAAAGAGAGTAAACAACGGCAGGACAATACAGACACCGAAATAAAGGCGTCGTGACGTCATTCGTCGCCACTCTCTGAGCAGTACGGAGCGAAAAGGTGAATATGTTTGTGATAAATCCATTCTATGATTAATTTTATTTGCCGATTAATTTAGCGTTAGCAACACGGACATACCGGGACGCAGATTATCTACCTTTTGCGTCGGATGAGCATGAATCTCAAATGTACGCAAATCATAACTTCCGGTTTGCTTGGTTGATTTCCACGTGGCGAAGCTACCTAGCGGACTAATATAGTATATCTTAAATTCAACATCTTTTTTACCGATAGCAGGTATATCTGCGATGAAAGTTTCCCCCATTTTAAACTGCGGCATCAGATCTTCACGTACATTGAGAACAACATGTACGTCATCCATTACAACCAAACTCATGATAGGAGTACCCGGTGCAACCAGCTCTCCACGTTTTGGGAAGATGGTTGCTATTTGCCCGTCCTCCGGTGCTGTTAGCCGTGCATCGAGCAATAAAGCGGAAACTTCATCCACTGTACTTTTGGCAGCGTCTACCATACTGGCGGCAGACGCTTTATCTTCTTTTTGTGCACCATCTACAGCCATCTGGTATTGTTCATACGCTGCACGTTCGGCTGCAACAGCCGCTTTATACATCGCTTCCACTTCATCTTTTCTCTGAGAAGTTATAACACTATCTTTATATAAAGTAAGAATACGATTATACGTTGTTTGAGCAAGACCGAGATCACTCTTTGTCTTGTTCCAGAGCTGTAATGCAGTAGCTACAATCTGGCGACGGGTTCCAGCATCTATTTTTTTATTCTGTTGTACGGCAACCTGTTCCAAAGCATTTACTTGTTGATACTTGGCATATATTTCAGGACTATTGATTACAACAAGAGTATCCCCTTGATGTACCCAATCACCTTCCCGGACAAAGAATGTGTCTATACGTCCGGGAAGTTTTCCACTAATACGAATTTCAGTCGCTTCCGCTTGCCCTTGGAGAACTAACGGTTGTTTATGCATCAATATAATTCCCAGCGCTGTAAAAACGCCGACAGCGAACATAATAATGACGAAGGCCCATGAAAGGGTTCTACTAGCTAATTTCATTGTTTGTTACGGTTTAGGTTGATAGTTTGCAAATTGTTCAGGTGTGCCACAGAGTGAAAGTAGATTCATCAGTGCCACATCATATTCATAATATGCTGCCAAACGAGCCACCTTTACATTGGCAAGTATGGTTTCAGCATCAATAACTTCGGTAGAAGTTGCCATTCCTTCAGTGAAAGATTTCTTCCGGATACGAACCAATTCTTCACTTAAAGCAATTGTCGCATTCAATGCCTTCACATTATCCTGCGCTTTTTGCAACTGCGTATATAACTTATCTATACCAACAGCCAAATCGTTACGAGCCTTCATTTGCCCTAAAGCAAGCGTCTGTTCCGTTAACTTCGATTGGCGTATTTTCTTCTCACGATCCAAACCATCGAACAGATTCCACGTAAACCCGATACCTATCATCGTACGCGGTAACAAATTACTCTGAATACCATGCGAATATAAGGTTTGTTTTCCGAAAAGGGCTATATTCGGCATATAGCCACTTTGTGCAATCCGTACTTCTTGCTTGGCAATATGTTGCTGTAACCGTAACTGGTTAAGCGCATAGTTCCCGCTGTTTACAGAGAAGTCAAAAAGCATCTTAGGAGGTATTGAATCATTCATAAAAAGAGGAGAAGTAGGTACTATATCAGTATCTGTATCTTTTTTATTCAGCAAAACTTTTAAAGCACTTTGCACTACAGTTTCTTCTTTTCGTGCAGCTTCCAATGCACGCTTAGCTTCATCCATATTTACTTGGGCAAAAAGTCTTCCGGCTTTATCAATCATACCTGCAGCTTCTAACTTCAAGGCATTCTCATAGTGCTTTTTCAATCCATTATATGTTTCTTCACGAACAATCACGACCTGTTGTGTCAACCGAAGGCCATAATAGCTCTCTGCCAATAAATTCTGTTGATTGGCGGATACTTGTGCCCGGTTCTCCCGTGCCAGATCAACCATCGTTCTTCCGATATTAGTTGCTCGGAAACGTTTTCCACCTGAAAAAAGGACCCATTCTGCAGACAAATCGACAGTAGTCAAGTTGCGTGGAGTCAAAGGAAATACAAGTGTGTTCGCACCTATTTTATCTAATATTGATGAAATGATCTGATCATCCGGAATAATAGAATGTACAAAGTCTTTCGCCGGGTCGGTAAACTGTGACAAAGGCTGCTTCACTTCAATCTTTTCCGACATATGCACAAATGCACCTGTGGACTGAAGACTGGGATACCAAAAAGCATTTAGTTTATCACGTTCCGCTTTGGCTATCTCAATACTTTTATCTGCAATTTTCAAGCTCCGATTGCCCTGATTGAGCAGATGCAATGATTCTTCAAAACTTAATGGTGTCTGTGCATCTATCTGACTGATGGAAAAAGGCAAAGTCAATAGTACAAAAAGTAACTTATTTTTTTTCATACTGGTTAGGTTATATCTTATATTGAGACATTCTAACAGATAAAAAGAGAAGTTTGTTCATTTCTACTTTTTCTTCCATTAAAAAGTAGAAGATTTTATTTGAGATATAAAAATTATGTTTACCTTTGCATCACCGTTTCATAGGGTTTCTTAGCCCGGAACCATTAGCAAGTATGCGGTAATAGCTCAGTTGGTAGAGCACTAGCTTCCCAAGCTGGGGGTCGCGAGTTCGAGCCTCGTTTACCGCTCGTTTGAAAATCAGGCAGTTCATAGATAACTGCCTGATTTTTTATATGAATAAATTAATGTATGAAGAATAGGGCATTTCATGCATTTTTCGTATTTTTGCACCCTGTTTTAACACTCTGGAAAACTTAAATAGAAAAATATAATGGCAAAAGAACTGAAAGATCTAACCAAACGTAGTGAGAATTACTCACAGTGGTATAACGATTTGGTGGTAAAAGCTGATTTGGCAGAACAGTCTGCTGTGCGCGGATGTATGGTGATTAAGCCTTACGGATACGCCATCTGGGAAAAAATGCAACGTCAATTGGATGATATGTTCAAAGAAACAGGACATGTAAACGCATACTTCCCGTTATTAATCCCGAAATCATTCTTAAGCCGCGAAGCTGAACACGTAGAAGGTTTTGCTAAAGAGTGTGCCGTTGTAACGCATTATCGCTTGAAGAATGCAGAAGACGGTTCAGGAGTTGTAGTAGATCCTGCAGCTAAATTGGAAGAGGAATTAATTATCCGTCCGACATCAGAAACAATCATCTGGAATACTTATAAGAACTGGATTCAGTCATACCGTGACCTGCCTATTCTCTGTAACCAATGGGCGAATGTTTTCCGTTGGGAAATGCGTACCCGTCTTTTCCTGCGTACTGCCGAATTCCTGTGGCAAGAGGGACATACCGCTCATGCTACCCGTGAAGAAGCAGAGGAAGAAGCAATCAGAATGTTGAATGTATATGGTGAATTTGCAGAAAAATATATGGCTGTTCCCGTTGTAAAGGGAGTGAAATCAGCCAATGAACGTTTTGCAGGTGCACTTGACACTTACACAATAGAAGCCATGATGCAGGACGGAAAAGCATTGCAAAGTGGTACTTCCCACTTCCTGGGACAAAACTTTGCAAAGGCATTCGATGTTCAGTTCGTTAACAAGGAAAACAAGATGGAGTATGTTTGGGCTACTTCATGGGGTGTTTCTACTCGTTTGATGGGTGCATTGATTATGACTCACTCGGATGACAACGGATTGGTATTACCTCCACATTTGGCTCCGATTCAGGTAGTAATCGTTCCTATCTATAAGAATGACGAACAACTGAAACAAATCGATGCTAAAGTAGAAGGCATTGTAGCGAAACTGAAAGCATTAGGTATCTCTGTTAAATATGACAATGCAGATAATAAACGTCCGGGCTTTAAATTCGCCGACTATGAATTGAAAGGTGTACCTGTTCGTTTGGTTATGGGTGGTCGCGACCTTGAAAACAACACCATGGAAGTGATGCGCCGTGATACACTGGAAAAAGAAACGGTTACTTGTGAAGGCATTGAAACGTATGTTCAGAACTTGCTGGAAGAAATGCAGGCTAATATCTACAAGAAAGCATTGGACTACCGTAACTCCAAGATTACAACAGTAGATACCTACGACGAATTTAAAGAAAAAATCGAAGAAGGCGGATTTATTCTGGCTCATTGGGACGGAACTACTGAAACAGAAGAAAAGATTAAGGAAGAAACCAAAGCAACTATTCGTTGTATTCCGTTCGATTCATTTGTTCCGGGCGACAAAGAACCGGGTAAATGTATGGTTACAGGTAAACCATCTGCTTGCCGCGTCATATTTGCACGTTCTTATTAAATAGAAATTGTATATCATTATAAAAAGGATGAAAGCGATTGAATCGTTTTCATCCTTTTCTTTTTTCCTTCCATTTCAGTTTTATTTCAGAAATATCCCTTTTCTTTGCAGTATGTAAAAAAGAAAGGAGAACAAAATTATGAAGATATTGATTGTAGAAGACGAACCCTCTTTGAGAGAACTGATTCAATGTTCACTTGAAAAAGAACGTTACGTGGTAGAAACAGCCAGTGACTTCAATTCTGCTTTACGCAAAATAGAAGATTACGACTATGATTGTATCTTATTGGACATCATGCTGCCGGACGGAAGCGGACTTGATCTTCTTGAACGATTGAAAGCGCTCCATAAACGGGAAAATGTGATTATTATTTCCGCCAAAGACTCCCTGGAAGACAAAGTCTTGGGATTGGAGCTCGGGGCGGATGATTATTTGCCGAAACCCTTTCATCTGGTTGAATTAAATGCACGTATTAAAAGCGTGATTCGCCGTCATCAGCACGATGGAGAAATTGATATCCGCCAAGGCAATGTACGGATAGAACCGGATAAATATCGTGTCTTTGTGAATGATCTGGAAGTGGAACTAAATAGAAAAGAGTATGATATCCTATTATATTTCATCAACCGCCCCGGAAGATTAATCAATAAAAATACCTTGGCCGAATCTGTATGGGGAGATCATATCGATCAGGTTGATAATTTTGATTTCATATATGCGCAAATCAAGAATCTCCGCAAAAAGCTCAAAGATTCCGGTGCAACGATTGAAATCAAAGCGGTTTATGGGTTTGGATATAAAATGGTGGTAGAATAAAAAAGAAAGAGATTATTGTCCATGAAATTAATATATTACATCATTCTTCGTATTACACTTGCTCTGACCCTTATACTGACGGTCTGGGCTATCTTCTTTTATGTTACGATGATCGATGAAGTCAACGATGAAGTGGATGATGCTTTGGAAGATTATTCGGAAACCATCATTATCCGGGCATTGGCAGGAGAGGAGCTACCTTCTAAAACCAATGGCTCCAACAATCAATATTATATGATGGAAGTAAGCAAAAAGTATGCGGAAAGCCGGGAGGATATTCAGTATAAAGACTCTATGGTATACATTGAAGAAAAAGGAGAGACCGAGCCGGCACGTATTCTTACTACTATCTTTAAAGATGATGAAGGACGATACCACGAACTGACAGTATCGACCCCCAGCATTGAAAAAGATGATTTGAGAGATGCCATCCAGGTGTGGATTATATTTCTATATGTAGCTTTATTATTCTGCATTATTATCATTTCCGTATGGGTATTTTACCGGAATATGCGACCGCTCTATGTACTTCTACACTGGCTGGACGGTTATCAAACAGGAAAAAGAAATAAACCTTTGAGTAATAATACTCAAATCACGGAATTCCGGAAATTAAACGAGGCTGCCATTCGTTATGTGGAACGTACAGAGCAGATGTTCGAACAACAAAAACAGTTTATCGGAAATGCTTCACATGAGATACAAACTCCACTTGCTATCTGCCGTAACCGATTGGAAATGTTGATGGAAGATGATTCGCTATCAGAAAAACAACTGGAAGAACTGATGAAAACGCATCAGACTTTAGAATACATCACTAAATTAAACAAATCCCTATTATTGCTTTCCAAGATTGATAATGGCCAGTTTACCGATACCAAAGAATTGGAACTCAATGTACTTCTCAAACAATATCTGCAAGATTACGAAGAAGTTTATGATTATCGCAACATAGAAGTCACGATAGATGAACAAGGCGTTTTTAAGGTGAAAATGAACGAATCTCTGGCTGTTGCTTTACTCACTAACCTCCTGAAAAATGCATTTGTACATAATATTGACGGGGGACATATCCGAATCACCATTACAAAGAACGGTATTACTTTCCGAAATTCGGGAGTGGAACATCCGCTAGACAAGGAACATATCTTCGAACGTTTCTATCAGGGTAGCAAAAAGGAAGGATCTACAGGGCTGGGATTAGCTATAGCCGATTCCATCTGTCGTTTGCAACATCTGAATATAAATTATTACTTCGAGCAGAATGAACATTGCTTCGAGATTTCCCAATCATAAGATTCACCCAGAAAACAAACACAGAGGACACGGATTTAAAGTGAACGACCTGTCGGTTATCATAAACCAATTTGTCAGGTATATCCATTCACCTGTTTCTCCGTGTCCTTTGTCTTTTTATGATGAGTTAGTTATCTGGAGCGTATTTCTCTTCTCATAAACATGATATAAGAAATAGCGAAGCAAATAACCGTTGCCGCAATCAATCCGGTCAGCTGCGGCCATACAACTAAAAGACTTTGTCCCAATGGGAGCGGACTAGGGATAGCTCCCTGTACCTGTTCCATAGTCAATGGTCCCAAACTTCTGACAGAAGGCATCAGTAATGTGGTGGTAGCTTCATTAAACAGTTCACTTGGCGCCAAACGCATCAACCCTAGAATAAACTTCTGATAACTGATAATCTGATAAGGTGATGCCATCTGTGACGGACTCAACCCTTTAGCCACCAAATTAACAATCATGGTATAGAATACGCTAAAAAACAACCAAACAGCCACAGATGCTAATGCGGAAGTCGCTGCCTGACGGAAACGGAGTGAAAACAGAATAGCCAGATTCAACCAGAATGCTACATAAAAGATACTGGTAATGATGAAGAAAACAATTCTCCAAAACTCTTCTGCCGTAGGAGGAATACCAATAGCAATCAGCCCACATCCCATCACCAGAAAGCCCAATACAAACAACATGATACCTATCACAATCAAAGCAGCCACAAACTTCGCATTGATAATGCAATCGCGATGAATAGGCTGGGACAGCATACGGCTCAATGTTCCTTTATTTTGTTCGGAATTGACTGCGTCAAATCCTAAGGCGATTCCTAATAAAGGTCCTAAGAAGTTAATAAACAGTACAAAAGAGGGGAGAGTCCCATCTGAAACCGTAAACAACTTCAAAAATAAAAACGAGCCGTCCGGATCATTAGGCTTGATAGCTTCACCAATATTTGTGAGTGCTGTATATAGCGATCCCATGCAGGTAAGCGCTATAATACCTATTAATATAATGAACCGCCAACTTTTGACATGGTCGGAAATTTCCTTGTTGACGATCACCCAAAAAGGATGATTGACTTTATTCATGTCTTTCTCCTCCTTCCTCAAAATAATGGTTATAAATATCAGACAATTCCTGCTTCTTATCTTTCAATTCTGCCATATCGATCAAAGCAAGTAATTGGCCATTACTGAACAAACCTACCCGGTCGCACACTTTCTGTACCTGATCCAGATGATGGGAAGAGAAAAGCACTGTCAGTCCTTCTTCTTTACTCAACCAGCGAATCAGTTCGATAAATTCCTGAACACCTGCAGGGTCAATCCCTGAAGTCGGCTCATCGAGAATAATAATCTCCGGATTTTTAATAAGTACATCAGCCAATCCCAACCGCTGTCTCATACCACGAGAGTATTTCCCGGTCTTTTTGGCTAACTGATCTTCAAGGCCTACCCGCTTCATCAGTTCCATAGCCTTGTTTTTTGCCTCTTTATCAGAAATACCATTTAATCGCGCTGTATAGATCAAATTCTCCGGTCCTGTCATATCATCATAGAATCCTACATCTTCTGGTAAATACCCAATTTTCCTTTTTACTTCAATGGGGTGTGTAGTAGAATTGATTCCACAAATTTCAACTGTTCCCGAAGTAGGCTCTGTCAATCCCAACATCATTAGGATAGTAGTTGATTTTCCAGCACCATTCGGTCCCAGCAATCCGAAGATTTCTCCTTTCCGGATATTCAGGCGAATATGATCTACAGCAGTGAAATTACCGTATTGTTTAGTCAAATCGGTAAGTACGATCACTTGTTCGCCCATAATTTACCTCCTTCCATATTTACGGAACAGATAGTAAACCACGCCGATGGCGGCAATAATGATAAGAACGCCTACCCATCCCCATATCATCGGAGTTTTTACTGCAACTCTGAACTGCGCATCGGCATTTACTTCAGGAGTTTTTGCCATGATGGTAGTCACATAGTCGCCTGGCAATGCTTTTTTAGAAGCTTTCAAAGTAGCCATAACCGTTGATGTCTCTCCGGCTTTTAGTGCATCGATTTTTGAAGGTTCGAAAGTTACTTCCCAGTCAGCAGGTTTATTGGCAGACAGCTGAATATCTTTCAGTAATGAAGAGCCTGTGTTTCTGACTTCCAGTTCTATTTTCTTTATATCACCTGCTGTGACATCTGTACTCAATAACCCACGGGGAGTAGTCAGTTCCATTTGATAAGAGCCGGTAACAACCACTTCCAGTTCCAATTCGGCAGAAGTGGTACCTGTAGCGGCACGTACCGGAATTTTGTAACTGCCGGCTTCTACATTGGCAGGAGGAGTAATATCTATACTTACATTTTGGGTGCTGTTGGCTTCCACTTGCGCAGAAGTGGCTTGCTTATAGTTAGGTTTAAAAACTACATTCCAACCTCTGGGTGCATTAGCCATCAAAGCATATAACTGCTGGTCGGCAGTCTGATTCTTTAAAGTGGCGCTGAAAGTGAAGGTTGATTTAGAATTTCCCTGCATGTTGGGTTGGTCGGTAGTAAATTCAGTCTGGTAGGTTCCTTTTTGAGCAACCACCACATCCAATGGAAGTTTGGCGTTTCCGGCATATACCACAAAGTGATAATTACCTTTATTCACCTTTAATGGGACTTCGACTTTTAAATTGAAAGTCTTTTTCTCTTTGGGAAGTACCGATAGTTGGCTAAGGCTCCAGCCACCGGATTTCATTTCGTGTTTCCAACTGGCGGATAATCCGCTGACAGAAAGATTCGCATTCGTCAACTGGTCTGTGTTGTTGATAAGATCAATACTGTAGTCAATTGACGCTCCGGGAGATACGGAGATTTTTGTGTAAGGTGTGTACAGAATCACGCTCTTAGGGATAGAATCATTTGCGTGTGTGTTATTAATGGGAATCAATCCCAACAGAATAGCTAATAATAAAAAACAATTTGTTCTCATAGTCATAAAAAAGTTCTTATGGTTATTTAATATGAATACTGTCAAATTTGTGGTTGCAAAAATAAGGGATGTGTTTATTAGTAGGTTTAAAAGAATCCTAAAGAATCTAATTCAAGAATATCATGCTGCCAACCTATTTGCCATACTTCACTATTTTTCGATTTTTCTTTCGAGATTTCCCGAAATTCCCAAATCTTTTCAGAATCTGTTCTCATCTTTGCCATATAAATTAAATGATAATAGTAAAACCAATTAAAAAACAACGATTATGAAAAAGTTAGTATTCTTATTAGTCTGTCTTTTTACTTTACAAACAGTAGCGCGTGCGGATGATGACAAACCAATTCAAGTAACACAAATGCCACAACCGGCTCAACTGTTTATCAAACAACATTTCCCAAAGAACAAAGTAGCATTGGCAAAAATGGAAAATGATTTCTTCTACAAAAGTTATGAAGTGATTTTCACAAACGGCAATAAGGTAGAATTTGACAAGAAAGGAAATTGGACTGAAATAGATTGTAAACATACAGTTGTTCCTACAGCAACAATTCCTACAGCTATTCAGAAATATGTAACGACTAATTATCCTGACACAAAAGTATTGAAAATAGAACGAGATAAAAAAGAATACGAAGTAAAACTCTCTAATCGAGTAGAACTAAAATTCGACTTGAAGTTCAATCTGATTGATATTGATAATTAAATAAAACAAAGGGAGAATAGCACCCCAGATAACATATTAAACGATGATTGGTGAAGTTATAGAAAGACACCAATCATCGTTTAATAATCATTTAATCAGCTATTATATGCTAAAACGGAGCAACCCAGAGCATAAATATCAAACCCTTTCTGCTCTCGTTTCTATACCAGATAAAATCAAGCTCCATCCTTGGAATACAAACCAAACGGCAATAATTGAAAGGATCTTCTCTACAATACCCAATCCCGGGATAAACCCTATGACAGTTGCTACCAAAAGAATGATCATACTTGTACGTAACTTTCCGGCTCCAATCTGTCCTTCATTGCCAATCGCATTTGAACCTTTCAACAATCCGTATCCCATAAACTCAAATACGAATGCCAAAATAGCAAGAATCCCTCCAATGATACCGCCTATTAATGGAATCCAGCCAATTATTACTCCGACTAATCCTAATATAACAGCTATTTTAAGCTTAGAAACGCCCTGTTCGCCGACAGAATCTAAAGACGTCCTAATTTTGCCAAGTCCTATCCAATACATAATCAGACCGACTAGAGCTGCAATACCTGTCATCATTGTATCACCGATACTGTTATATACGTGCAACAAAACCGCTAATAAGATAAAATAAGCACCTTGCGATCCTCTGTTACTCCACTCAATTCCCAGACTTTCTTTACATAGGTAAAGAGCTGCTAACAAAAGAATAATTGCAATATACTCCAACCATGACGGTATTCCCGGAATCATCGATAACAAAATAAGTGCCATACCACCTATCGCTGTTGCTAAAAATGGAGTAGGGAGTTGTTGGGATTTTGATTGAGCGTCTTTATAAAAATAATAAAAAGCCATACCTCCTCCGATAAGTCCAAGCACTTTACAAGCGAATTTGGGAATATCAAAATTAAAACCTAAAAGTGAACTCAATAAATTGAATTCAGGTAAAACAGTCAATAATAAGAGAAGCATACAAAATTGTAGCTGTAAGAATTTACTAATACGTTCCATTTCTGTATATTTTTTTATGTTATCGTTTATATTCTATTTCCACTTGCAAGAGTCCTACACATTTAATAATACCATCCTGCAAATAACAATCGTTTATATCAGGATATTCA